>WNFJ01137475.1_pt1 | contig 31117 bp, 17 predicted proteins | sample 5400461 | NCBI WGS metagenome assembly WNFJ01 (sample SAMN13153349, study PRJNA577476) | soil metagenome | isolation source: 115 cm saprolite on Douglas fir-dominated hillslope | place: USA:California | collected 2013-09-17
TATCATTTATGGTTTTGCTATCAGTTTTGCTATCAACACAGCTTATTGGTATAGTTGTAGCAAAACGAAACCGCCTGGGAAGCCAGTTCCCAGGCGGTCCTGGTGGTGGAGATGGGGGAGAGTTGAACTCCCGGCAACACCCTTTGGGCCGTTTTTTAGTGTGCTTCAACGCTTGTTTGATAGCCTTTGTCTGGCTTCTTTCCTCGATTTGCTGGAATTGACACTTGCAGCTACTTGCAGTTTCTCTCAGGTAATGTGCGGTGTAAGCTGTCAGTTAAGCTGTCAAGGGCAGCTTATGAATTATTGTCGAGAGATAGAGACCCCAAAAACTGATAAGATAGAATGACCGAATTCATTTCTCAAGAAGAATGAACCTCCCCCGGTTATTCTGCTGGACTCCCTTTAGCATTGCCACTTATTAGACCAGAGGATCACCCAGGCTGCTCCCGAAAGGCCCCGGCCGTTGAGGCTACTGATGCTTCAACGTCACTACGGGCACATCCTTAATGGTAAGGATCATCTCTTGTGGCTGTACAGGCGCTGCAGGCGACTGATGGATGTCATTGTAGAACGGGTCGGTAGGCTGCGGCACGTTGGTGATCGTGCCGATTTCCCAGGGCGGTGCATAGGAATACACCCATTTATTGAGTAGATCCCACAGCAGTCTTTCTTTGAAAAGGTTGTCCGGCAGAGGAATGTGCATCTGCTTGAGGATGTCGTGCCGGTAGAGATCAAAAGCCACCCGCACCGATTCGCCATAGTCTACGGCCTGACTGACCGCTGCTAAGTAGCATACTCGAGCTAGTAAGAACCCGCCGAAGAAGATAGCACCGAGTAACCACCAGAGCCGATTTGTTAGTAACACCGCTATTCCACCCCCAAAGGCTAGCACAGTGAGCATCATACTTAGATTGAGCATGGCCAGCACTGGTGTGAGCGCTGTGTCAACTTGCGTGCGGAACGTCTCTGGTAATAGTGCTGCCAGCCGGGGCCACCAGAGGACGGCATCCAATTGGTAGAGCTGATGAGGATACTCCTCTGAGGCTACCAGTACGTTACCCAATCGTGTCGGTTTCACGAGATCGGAGTCAAGGGGGAAGTTGTGATAGCGGACGGAATCGATGCTTTTTGCTATTCTGGCCTTCTGCCTTCTGCTTGCCCAGTTAGTCAACCATCCCTTCGGCCAATAACCTTCGTACAGACGCACTACAGGAATGGTCAATGCCTCCAGCAAATAAGCTAGCACAGTGATGACTAATAAAGCTCCTATCCCCAGCAATATTTGTTCCGTCCCGGTACGCGCTGTCCACCAACCTAAAGCCGCCGAGGGTCGAATCAGAATTGCTACCAACCCTGCTGCTAGCCCCAGGCCAATGAAGACGGGGCTCCAATAAGCGATCATAAATCGGCGATCGAAAAACACATTCAGCTTGTCCAGAAAGGTACCTAGCATAGTTCTTCTCCCTGGTATAACCTCTCGGCGGTCCTTACGATAGTGTTTTGGTCTATTTGATTATAACAACTCTCTTCCTGCTAGATCAGGACTTGCAGAAGTCGTTCGGAGGTGGCGGGATAGCCATCAAACAATTTCGATAGCTGATCATCGCTCCCTCCATGAAGCAGGGCATCTAGTTCCGTTACAAATGTTGAGTAGTTCGTACTCAATAACTGCGGCAGTTCTGGACGCAGTCGTTCAATGGCTGCTCGCAAGTCAGCAGAGTTGATATGGCTCATTGCATTGAGGTGCTGTGGGCAGAGGGCACGTCCGGCGGCATCACGCTTCTCTACCTTTCGCAGTACAATGACATGAGGTCCATTCTCGCAGCGATAGTAGAGGTATGGCAAAGTAATATTCTCGTCGCCAAAGAGGCGCCCCCCTTTGATCGTCTCCGCTTCTTGCTGCGGTAGGAAATCGAGCAATCGATTATGGACAGCAGGATAACGGCCAAATAGATTCAGTAAAAGATTGATGTTTCTCATATCCAGGTAGGAATCCAATTCTGCCACAAATGCTGGGTAGTCTGTACCCAGTAACGTCGCCAATTCTGGACGCAGTTGTTCAACTGCAGCTTGCAAATCATCCAGGGTGATAGGTGTTGACATCATTAATTCTCCTTCTTTGTGTCATAGAAATATCATTTCCCATTCGTCTTCTCTTCGACCAGCTCCCTTAGCTCTACACGCCTGTAAAGCTAAAGGCGGCCCAATAAAACGGATGAGCAAAATCACGCTGCTCAAGACGACGCATCATCAACTCTTTGTATAATTCGTCTGCAACAGCACCAGTTGTTTTGTTTGCCGCAAATTCGGATGAGAACCCCTTGAAGTAGTCCGCCTTCTCCTTATTTGTCGTGTCGCGAACCCAGAGTTGTGCCTGTCGCAACACCTCAATAGGTGTCAGGCCTTCATCCCGCCACAGATCGTAGAAGCGAACCAGCAGCAGCATCGTACTCAATTGGCTCACTGACCACAGGGAAGCCATCACTCCTGCCACTCCTGCTTGCAACAGCCCTGTCGGCAGACCGATGACCTCGTCTGGCAATTCCCCACCAGGGATGCCAGTCTCACAGGCAGAAAGGACCGCTAGGTGAACTCCAGAGAGGTGCAGAGTGAGCAGGTCGCGCAAAGTCAGCAGTTCGTCGTCTGCCACAAGTAATCCACTTGCCAGCGGTTCTGTGAAGTTAGCTGCACCATGACAGGAAAAGTGCCAGAGTGAAGGTGGTGGATTGGTCGAAAGTGCAGCCAGAATCCTTGCTCGAGTAGCTTCCTTCCCATGTATGACGCGGACAGTTACAAAATGACTGCGAACTTCTGCGACTTCACGTTCTGAGTAGTAGAGTTTGCTTGCCCTCACAGGCGATGGCTCATCTATGGTCAGCAACTCGTCGGGAGCTATGCGGGAGGCAATGGTCTTAGCTATCGTGAGGGCAAGAGCGTTAGGCGCATAGCTGAACGTCACTGTGTCCAGGGCGTAGCGGCGACCGGATGAGACGGAATTATCCTGTGCCCAGGCGGCATGCAGAGGGAGCAGACCCAGCAAGCCTTGTGGTATGAGAATAGCGCGGTCGACCCCGTTGCTGGTAAGGGCATCCACCAGTGGACCCATAAGGACATCCCACAGCCAGTGAGTAATCTCCTCTAGACTGTTGAACCAGGCAGTTCGAGTATCATTGTCGCCAGGATTATTCCGCCAACGAGTGTAGGCTCCCAGGTAGTTGCCTGAGGTTGATTTATTGTCCGAACTATACATCTTCTGATTCAAGGCGTTAGCTGTTAGATCGTCCAGCCAGCGCGGAATGACAATTGCGCCAGGAGAGACAAGGTGGGACTCAAAAATGCTCTTAATCGACTCGGTTTTTTTTATGGGAGACACAATAAGTGCTAGCCCCCCAACAGGGGTAGCAGAAATATAGATAAGAGAAGCATCCCCAGCAGCATACAGAATCTTTTCAAAGGAGGGAGGCTTGAGGAACTCTTCATAACCTGGGATCCTACGTACAACCTCCACCACTGCCTCTAGGTCTGCACGAGCCTGGCGGATGGCATCGGTCAGGGTTTGACCTGCTGGCAAAACGATCTGACCACTCACATCCTGTATCTCCAGTACCTGCAACCGGTTAATGGCAGCGACGTACCGCTTATACACGGTCGGGGCTAGCCTCTCCATCTGAGTCAAGTCGGCCTGATCGCGCTCTAAAACCTGTGATAGTAGGCGAGCGCGACCTCGTTCTACCGTTTCCACTGCACGGTGTAGGTCTCCCGTTTGAGCCAGAGCATAAGCGGCATAGGCATGGAAGCGCTGTGCTTCTCGCAACCATATTTCCCTGTGAGCGCGTAAGAGTTGTGCCTGGAAGAGTAGCTCACTTGCCTCAATGCCGTATGCATAGGCTTTTATTACCTCATCCCACGCTTTTCTTTCTAGCGCCCAGTAACCCCAGTTGCGAGCCGCCTGCAAAGTCCATTCGAGAGATAGATCTATTCCACTTTTACAGGCTTCCTCTAAGGTTGCAACTGCACGTATCTTATCGGTTGCATTCCCTGTACGCATATAGCGCTCCCTTAGCCCTTTGCCCAGATTGTTCAAGCGGACGGGTAGTTCAGGAGAATCAGGCAAGGTATCCTTCACAGCCTCCTCCCAGAGCTGGATAGCTCGATCCAGATCGGTTGGGTCCTCTCTGCGCGCATAGCGCTCCACCAATCCGACACCTAGATCGTTCAAATGGCCAGGCCAATGTACCGAACCTGGCTGGATCTGGCTAATTGCCTGCTCGTATAATTGGGTAGCTTGATCTAGATCGCTAGGTTCTCTGGTGAGTTCGTAGCGCTGTCTTAGCGCATTAGCCAGGCTGTTCAGGTGGGTATGTCTATCGAATGAGTTGTGTGATGCTTGCTTCACCGCTTGATCATGTAATTGGATAGCCCGATCCAAATCTGCAGCATTCCTAGTGCGTGTATAGCGTGTCCTCAGTCCAAGGCCCAAATTGTTCAAACAGCCGAGTCGGTTAGGCGCATCAGGCAACATTCCCGCTGCCGCCTGCTCATACGTTTCGATCGCCAGCTCAAGATCAGCTAATTCCCCAGTCCGTTTGTAGAGCTCTCTAAACCCATTACCCAGGTTGCTCAAGTAAATGGATAAAGCAGGCGAACCATCCGGGATCCGCTCTAGTGCCTCTTTCCAGAATTGGATAGCTTGCTTTAGATAGGATAACTCCCCTGTGCAATGGTAGTGATCCCTCAACCCGATAGCCAGGCTGTTCAGACAATCTTGCCGATGGGGTGAGTCGAGCGGACTCTGATTTACTGCCTCCTCCCAAAGCTGAATTGCTCGCACCAAGTCAGCTAAGTTCCCTTTCTGCTCGTATCGTTCCCTTAGTCCGATACCCGGTTTATTTAGGTAGTCAACCCTAACAGATGAGTTAGATGAAGATCGCTTTACTGCCTCCTCCCAGAGCTGGATAACCTGGTCCAGATGAGTCAAACTCCTTGTGTGTTCGTAGCGCTTCTGTAGCCCATTGCCAAGATTGCTCAGGTAATTGAGCCAATCGGGGAAGTCGAACGGAGTTTGCTTTACCGCCTCCTCCCAAAGCTGAATAGCCCTTTCCAGATCAGATAAATTCCTGGTGCGTTCGTAGCGGACCTTTAGTCCAATGCCCAGGTTGTTCAGGCCGCCTGGTCGGGCAGGCGAACCAGGTAGAGATCTCTTTACAGCTTGCTCGTACGTCTGGATAGCTCGTTCCAGATCGAGTGGGTCTCCTGTATGGGCGTAGCGTGCCCTCAATCCATTGCCCAGGGCGCTCAAATAGTTTGATAGGTGAGGTGAGTCAAGCGGAATTAGCTCTATCACTTGGTCAAAGGACTGGATAGCCCGCTGTAGATCAACCAGGTCCTTGGTGAGATCGTAACGTACCCTCAGGCCTTTGCCCAGGTTTCCCAGGCAGTTAATATGCTCTGTTGAGCCAGAAACAGACTGATTTACCCCTTGCTCCCAGACCTGGATTGCACGCTCCAAATCTGACTGATCTCCTGTACGAGTATAGAGCTCTCTCAGCAAATTGCCCAGGTTATTCAAATAGGGAGCTATATCAAGTGAGATGGAGTGAGTCGGTCCTGCCAAATGTTCGTATGCCTGGATAGCACGCCTCAAGTATGCCAGATCCCTTGTTCGATCGTAGTACGCCCTTAGCCCTTCGCTCAGATTGACCAAGCAGTTGAAACGCTCAGCCGAGCCAGGTAGAGCCTGCTGTACTGACAGCTCCCAGGTCTGGATTGCTTGCTCCAGATCGGTTAAGTTCCTGGTGTGATTGTAAAGCTCCCCCTGTCCGAGACCCAAGTTGCTCAAGTAACTAAACGACTCTGGTAAGCCGAATGGGCTCTGCTCTACTGCTTTTTGCCAGAGTTCAAGCGCTCGTTCCAGGTCTTTCAACTGTCTGGTGGCCCGATAGCGGCTAAGATAGGCTATTCCTGCGTTGTTGAGTGCAGGTAGACGTACACCAAGAGCAGATATCGGAAAGTCAGGATGGCAGAGAATGTGCTCCCAGGCAGCCACCAGTTCGTCATAGTCAGCTATGGTTTCCTTCTCAAGCGCTGTCGTGGCACGCTCCAGGTCGTCATGTAACTCGCTCACAGGATCCTCCTGATCTATAAAAAATAGGCCTCAGGCAATTTTATTGCCTGCTTATGGTCTCGTCTACCATATCTCCGCAGTGTTACTCCCATCCTTCGCTTCTTCGATGTGCGTCAGCGACTTTCACACCCCGGTGAAGCCAAAGGCGGCCCAATAGTAGGGATGCTCGAAACGTTGTTCAGGACGTTGCATCATCAAGAGTTGATACAAATCATTGGCAATGGCCTTAGGAGGTTTATTCACTGCAAATTCGGGTAAGTACCCTTTGAAGTAGTCTGCTTTCTCCTTGTTGGTGGTATCGCGTACCCATATTTGCGCCTGGCGCAGAGCTTCAATAGGAGTCAGCCCCTCGTCACACCACAGATCGTAGAAGCGCACGACCAGCAGCATTGAACTCAACTCGTTGACGGACCATAATGAGGCGATAATGCCAGCCACTCCTGCTTGCACCATTCCGGTTGGCAGATTGATCACTTCATCTGGCAGTTTCTCACCAGGAATGCCTGTTTCGCAAGCAGAGAGGGCAACCAGGCGAACTGCTGGTAACTGAAGCGCGAACAAATCGCGCAGTGTCAGCCACTCGTTATTTGCAAGCAACAGGCCACTCGATAGTGGGTCAGTCAAGTTGGCCGCACCGTGACAGGAGAAGTGCCAGATGGGAGGAGGCGAGTCAGTCGAAAGAGCCGACAGGAGAGCAGGTCGACTGGCCTGCTCTCCCCGCAGAATAGTTGCGGTAGTAAAGTGACTCTCGACTGCCTCCACCTCGCTTGCCGAGTAGTAGAGATCGCTTGCCTGTACCGGAGACGGCTGATCCAGGGCTAGTAAGGCATTGGGAACAGTTTGATTGGCAATAGCCTGAGCCGTCGAGAGAGCAAGAGCGTTGGGTGTATAGCTGAACGTTACGTTGTCAAGAGCGTATCGGCGTCCACTAGATGAAGTATTATCCTCTGTCCAGGCTGCATGGAGCGGGAGCAGCCCTAGCGGCCCTTGAGGAATAAGGACAGCCCTGTCAATTCCTCTGCTTAGAAGAGCTTCTACCAGCAGCCCCATCACAACATTCCAGAGCCAGCGCGTGATTCCATCCAAGGTTGTGAACCATGTAGCACGAGCGAGCTTGTCGACGGGAGTGTTCCGCCAGTCGGCGTAAGCCCCCAGGTAGCTATTTGGAGTGAAGGTATTTTGCGATGCCTGCACCTTCTCGAGTAAAGCTTTTTCCGTCAGATCGGCCAACCAGAGGGGAGTAACGGCATCACCAGAGTGAGAGAGAATGTCCGAAGGTCCACTCCCATCTCCTTCATCTTTGTGAGGAGAATGCACGATGAGCACTAACCCACCAGCAGGCGTAGTGATGATATAAGTCAGGGGTGTATCCATGACAGCATGTCGAATCTTCTCAAAAACTGGGAGTTTGAGAAACTCTTCATAACCGCTTACCTGGCGGATAGCCTCCACTGCTTTGTCTAGATCGGCACGGGCCTCCTGGATAGCATTGGTGAGCGTCTGATCTAATGGAAGGACTATCTCACCTCTTACATCCCGAGCCTCGAGCACATGGAGCCGATAAGCGGCAGAAACATACTGATTGTACACGGTAGGAGCCTGCTCTTGCAATTGGACTAAATCAGTACGGTCGCGCTCTAATACCTGAGAAAGCAGGCGAGCCCGACCGTGTTCTGCCACCTCTACCGCGCGAGGCAAATTGCCTACCAGGGCGAGAGCATACGCCGCGTTGGCGTGGAGTCCTTTTGCCTCCCGCAACCATGCTTCCTTGCTCGTACGCAGCAGCTGTATGCGAAAGAGTTGCTCACTGGCTTGCAAACCGTAGGCGTAGGCACGACTCGCTTCGTCCCATGACCCTCTTTCCAGAGCCCAGTCGCCCCAGTTAGAGCCGCTGTTTAGCATTGCCTGTGGCAAAAGATGCTGGCCTTTCTCGCAAGCTTCTCGGTACGCAGCCGTTGCCTCTTGGAGATCCTCTTGCCGTTCTGTATACCTGTAACGATCACGCAAGCAGTCTCCCAGGTTGTAGAGGATGGCAGGCAGAGACGGAGAGTCTCGTGGGACCGGTTGTAGAGCCTGGTTCAATGTCTCTATCGCATCATCCAGATCCTGTTGTCGTCCTGTATGTACATATCGGGTATGGAGACAGCTACCCAGGTTGGTAAGATACCGATGGAATTCGGGCGAGTTCACACTAGCATTCTCAACAGCTTGCCGATAATAGTTGATGGCTTGTTCCAGATCGGCCATCTCTCCTGTAAGTTCGTAGTGCGCACTCAGCCCCATTCCCATTCCGGTTAGAACCTTTGATAAAGAGGGTGAGCCGACAACCGTTAATTGTAACGCCTTCTGGAAGGCGGCAATAGATGCATCCAGGTCTTCTGCTTGCTGCATGTGTTCATAACGCGTGTAGAGGCCAGATCCCAAATTGATGAGATTGCCTGCAAAGTCAGGGGCATCTGCTGATATGCGTTTTGCTGCTTTCTGATAGTTCGAAATGGCAGCTTCCAGATCCTCGATTCTTCCAGTACGTTCGTAGAGTGTGAAAAGCCCGTTGCCGAGGTTAGCAAGAATAAAAGGGTAACTAGGAGAGCTCTCGGGCACATAGTCCAGAGCTTTTCGAAGTGCATCTATCGCTGCATTCAGGTCCTTCAATTGACCCGTACGAGCATAATACGTCCGAAGCGTGATGCCCAGATTTGTCAAGTGCAGAGGTAGCACAGGTGCGTGACTGGCAGTTTGTTCGATTGCTGACTGATAAGTATCTATTGCTGCTTGTAATTCCTCCACTTTCCCTGTATACATATAATTGGCATGCAAGGCCGCACCTGTTCCTGAAGGATAGGCGGGGAGCCGAGATCCGTGTTCCTTTGTGCGCCGTATTGCTTCTCGGTAGACATCCCCTGCCTCTTGTAGATCTTCCATTCTCCCGGTATGCTCGTAGCGTGTATAGAGACTATTGCTTAAATTTGCCAGGCGAGCAGGGAGGGCTAGAGAGCCTGGCCAGGAAAGTCGTATAGCCTCTCTGGTGACGCTGATAGCTTCTTCCAGATCCTCCATGTGTCCCATGCGTTCATAACGAAGATGAAGGCCGTTGCCGAGATTACCCAGGCGAGAGGGTAGCTCTAAAGGCGTATCAGGCAAAGTACGCGCTACTGCTTTCCGAGCAAACTCGATAGAGGCGTTAAGATCTTCAATTTGTCCGGTACGCTCATAGCGCATGCGCCAGCTCGATCCCAGACTATTAAGACAAGTAGCGAATTCGGGAGAGGTAGTCGGAGTGCGTGCTAAAGCTTCCTGGTGGTCTTCCATTGCTTCCTCCAGGTCCTCACTCCTACCAGAATATTCATAGGAAGCCCGCAATCCATCACCTAGATTGGTAAGAATGATGGGGAGGTGTGGTGAGTCCTTTGGTAGATGATCAATAGCTTCTCTGAAGGCATTGATCGCCTCCTCCAGATCTCTTATCTGTCTCAAAGACTTATAGCGGTCATAGAGGCAGAGGCCAAGATTAGAAATGACCGCGGGCTGGTGAGGCGAGTCCGCCTGTATACTGGCTTTTGCTCTCTGAAGCGTTTCTATGGCGGCTTCGAGATCTTCACTTTTTCCTGTATTTATAGCAAGATCACGTAGGGCCAGTCCTAGATTAGCGAGGCGAATGGGGTATTTGGGAGAACCTGTAGGTGTGTGGTCTAGAGCGCGTTGAAAAGCCTGCACACCTTTTTTCATGTATTCAACCTGTCCTGTTTGTGTATAGGTATCCCGCAAGCTTATGCCGAGATTAGTGAAGTGCGTTGGTAACTTGGGCGAATCAGCTGGGGTACTGGATAATGCCTGCTGGTAGGCTCGTGTTGCTTCCTCCAGATCCTCCAGTTGTCCTGTGTGAGTGTAACGCGTACGCAGGTTGTTACCAAGGTTAGCGAGACGAGCGGGAAGTTTGTCTGAGTCAGGCGGAGTGTGGGATATCGCCTCCCTACAAACCTTGATGGCCTCTTCTAGATCTTCCAGGCGGCCACCGTACGTATAGTGATCCCGAAGCCCGTTACTCAAATTACTCAGGGCGACTGGTAGATTAGGTGAATTGGATGGCAATAAGGCTACTGCCTGCCGGAAGGCCTTAATGGCTTCATCAAGATCTTCTCTCTGTCCAGTACTGCCATAATGCTCCTGCCAGCAGATACCAAGATTGATTAGATAAGCAGGAAAATCAGGAGAGTCAGACGATGCCAGAGCCACAGTTCTCTTAAAGGCGTCGATAGCTTCTTCTAAGTCTACCAGTTGTCCAGTGAAAGCATAGCGATCACTGAGACAGTCACCCAGGCTATAGAGATAATCCGGCAAGGACGGCGAATCGGTCGCGGCACGAGCTACAACTGCTCTCCATAAGGATATGGTTTGATGAAGATCATCAATGAGGCTCGTTTTTTCGTAGTGTTGGTAGGAAGCATTCGCAGCGTTCAGCAGTGCAGTTAATTGCAGATGTTCAGGCATCTGAGTAAAAAAGGGATTTTTTAGCGCAGCAAGAATACCTTCTAGCGTAACCTGATCATTGCTCAATTGTGACGATTGATCTTCCTGGTCGCTCATCAGGTATTTCCTTTGAAATGTGTCAAACAGAACAAGATACACTCTGCGTCAACGACTTGAGGAGAACTCTGTATGGTAAGATCTCTCGTGAGGCAATACGGCGGCAAGAATAATTATCGCTCAACATCTTTAACCGTCTAGTAGTCCGATAGCGGCTGAGATGGGCTGTTTCCGCGTTGTCGAGTGGAGGTAGATGTACATCTGGTGTAGATATCGGAAGATCAGGGCGGCAGAGAATGTGCTCACAGGCAACTACCAGTTCGTCAGTTATGGGTTCCTTCTTAAGGGCGGTACTTGCACGCTCCAGGTCGTCATGTAACTCACTCACGGGATCCTCCTGATCTATAAAAACCGCGTCTCTTGCAATTTTATGGCCTGCAGAGGGTCTCTTCTACCATACCTCTGCCGTGTCACTTCCATGCCTCTTTTCTTTGATCCGCGTCTGCAGCTTTCATACTCCTGTGAAGCCAAAGGCGGCCCAGTAGTAGGGACGAGCGAAACCCCGCTGATTGGGGCGGCGCAGCATCAAATCATTGTACAGCTCGCCTGCAATGGCTACGGGCATATTGCTCGCTGGAACTCTAGGGAGGCCCCCTTGCAATTCGGGCAAGAACCCCTTGAAATACTCCGCCTTCTCCCAATTCGTCGTATCACGCACCCACATCTGTGCTCGCCGCAACGCTTCAGCCGGCACCACTCCCTCGTCCCGCCACACATTGTAAAACCGCACCAGCAGCAACATCGTGCTCATATCACTTACCGACCACAGCGACGCCACTACACCCGCTACACCCGCCTGCGTTAGCCCCGTGGGTAGGCCGATCACCTCATCAAGCAGGCGGGTGCCTGGGACGCCCGTTTCGCAAGCAGAGAGGACGACCAATCGCACGCCAGGCAACCGCAGAGAGAGCAGATCGCTCAGGGTGAGCCACTTGTCGTGCGCCAGCAAGAGACCGCTCTTCAGTGGCTCGGTGAAGTTGGCAATGCCGTGGCAGGAGAAGTGCAAGACGGGAGGAAGCGATGGGTTGGTCGAATCAGCAGCCGGTGATACCGGCTGAGGGACTTCCTTCGCCTGCAAGATAGCGAGCAGCCCCTCACGGGTCGCCTTTGCCCCGCGAAAGGTGGTCGCCGTCGCGAAATGGCCAATAATGGCTTGCACCTCACGTGCCGAGTTGGGCAAAGGACCTGCGATCGTCACCGGCTGCGGCTCGTCCACAGCGAGCAAGGCGTCAGAAGCAGTTCGGGAGGCTATGGTCCGAGCGGCCGACAGGGCCCGAGCGTTGGGCGCGTAGCTGAAAGTCACAGCGTCTAATGCGTAGCGTCGGCCTGTAGGCGTGGTGTTATCTTCTGTCCAGGCGGCGTGCAAGGGAAGCAAGCCCAGCAGGCCATGGGGAATGAGGATGGCATAGGTCGCTTTCTGACTGGTAAGCGTTTGTATCAGCGGGCCCATCAGGATGTCCCAGAGCGAGCGAGTAGTCTTCTCCAGCGCAGTGAACCAGGCGGTACGGGCGAACTGGTCATCGGGCTTCTCCCGCCATAGGGCGTAGGCGTTGATGTAGCCCTGTAAGGCCGGGTCGTTGTCCTCTTTTAGCAGGTTATCGTAGATGGCTTGCTCTGTCAAATCATCTAGCCTGAGGGAGTAAATGGAGGTAACGCGCCCCTCAGATTCGTCTGAGGCTACCACTGATTCGCTCGATCTTGTCGCATTTCTGACGGCAGGGAAGACGATGAGCGCTAGCCCACCGGCAGGAGTGGCGGCAATATAGACCAGCGGAGCATCCACGATGGCCTGTTGGATCTGTTCAAAGGTGGAGAGTGTGAGAAATGCCTCATAGCCGGGCACCTGGCGGACCGCCTCCACCGCCTTGTCCAGATCTGCACGAGCCTGGCGGATGATGTCGGCCAGACCCTGGCCGGGGGGCAAGGCGATCTGACCGCTGATATCCTGGGCCTCCAGCACCTGCAGCCGGTGGGTAGCGGCTACGTACTGGTCGTAGACGGCGGGAGCTAGCATCCTTAGCTGCTCCAGGTCGGCGCGATCGCGCTCCAGAACCTGGGATAGCAGGCGTGCGCGGCCTTGTTCTAACGTGGCCACAGCGCGAGGTAGATCGAACGCCTGCGCCAGCGCATATGCCGCGCGGGCGTGGAGACCCTGCACCTCACGCAACCAAGCTTCCTTGTAGGTGCGCAAGAGCTGTGCTTGAAAGAGATGCTCACTGGCTTCGAGGCCGTAAGTGTAGGCCTGTACCGCTTCAGCCCAGGTTTTTCTTTCCAGCGCCCAGTTGCCCCAAGTGCGCGCCGCCCTGAGCACTGGTTCGGAAGTCACGGCTATCCCGCTCTGGCAGGCGTCTGCGAAAGCAGCAACAGCTCGCTCCAGGTCAATCGGATCCCCGCTACGGACGTAGCGGTCGCGCAGCCCAAGCCCCAGGTTATGCAAGTACGCTGGTCGATGGGGCGAGTCTGGCAGGATGTGCTGCACCGCCTCTTTGTAAATCGTGATAGCCTGTTCCAGGTCGGCTGATACTCCTCTACGGGTATAGCGGTCACGCAACCCATTGGCCAGGTTGTTCAAGTACTCTGACCGATGAGGAGAATCGGGGGGAGTCTGTTGCACCGCCTCTTTGTAAGCTGCGATGGCCAGATCGAGGTCGGCTAGATCTCCGCCGCGAGTGTAGCGCTCACGCAGCCCAGCCCCCAGGTTGTTCAAGAGGGCTGGGAGATCGAGCGAGCCGGGCGGGACTTGCTCTATAGCCTTCTCCCAGATAGCAATCGCCCGCTCCAGGTCAACCGGAACTCCGCTACGTCCGTATCGGTCGCGCAATCCTGCCCCCAGGTTGTTCAAGAGGGCTGGGAGATCGGGCGAGCCGGGCGGGACTTGCTCTATAGCCTTCTCCCAGATAGCAATCGCCCGCTCCAGGTCAGCCAGATTCCCCTTGCTGGCGTAACGGTCGCGCAATCCATTGCCCAAGCTGCTCACGTACGTCGGCCAACTAGGTGAACCATGGGGTGTCTGTTGCACCGCCTTCTCCCAGACAGCAATCGCTCGCTCCAGGTCAACCATATCCCCTTTGAGGGCATAGCGCTCGCGCAACGCGTTTCCTAGGTTATTCCGGCGGCCAGGCATATCCGGTGAATCGGGTGGGGTGTACTGTACCGCTTCATCATGAGCGTGGATGGCCTGCTCCAGGTCTGTCAGTTCGCCCTTGCGGGCGTAACGGGCGCGCAGCCCATTGCCCAGGTTGTTCAGGTACGTGGGCCGATTGGGTGAGCCGGACGGGCTCTCCTGTACTGCCTCCTCCCAGACGGCAATAGCCCGCTCCAGGTCGACCAACTCTCCACTGCAGGCATAGCGCTCGCGTAACGCAATGCCCAGATTGCTCAAGTATCCCAGCCGATGAGGGGAGTCGGATGGGCTCTCCCGCACTGCCTCCTCCCAGACGACAATAGCCCGCTCCAGGTCGACCAACTCTCCACTGCAGGCATAGCGCTCGCGTAACGCAATGCCCAGGTTGTTCAGATACACTGGCCGATTGGGTAAGCCGGACGGGCTCTCCTGTACTGCCTCCTCGTGAGCCTGGATGGCCCGTTGCAGGTCGGTCAGATCTCTAGTGCGTGCGTAGCGGTCTCGCAGCCCGGTCCCTAGATTATTTAGGTACATCGGCCGATCAAGCGAACCAGGTGGTGTGCGCTGTACTGCCTCCTCGTAAGCTACGATGGATCGCTCAAGGTCAGTCAAGTCTCGCCCGCGTGTGTAGCGATCCTGCAGCCCAGTCCCCAAATCGTTCAAGTACATCGGCCGATCAGGCGAGCCGGGTGAAGTCTGCTGCACCGCCTCCTCATAAGCTGCGATAGATTGCTCAAGATCGGCCAGATCCCCGGTGTGCGCATAGCGACTGTGTAGCACAACGCCCAGGTCGCTCTTCGTCCTGGCATACTGGCGGGGGTAACGGTCGCATGTGTAGACTTGCAGCATTGCCCTCAGGCAGGTAATCTCCTCTTCTTGCGTTTGCTGCGAGTCCACATCCGCGGCATCATCGAGTGCCTCCCAAAGGAGACCATGCAGCTCAGCCAGCGTTTCTGGAGCGAAATTCTCCTCGCTCTGAGTGTGCGCCAGTGCCCTGCGCAGTAGATCGACGCGTGCCGTCTGGTCGGGCTGCCCAGCACGGCGTAGTTCACGGAATTGGCTCTCGATCGCTTCTAGCCAGGGCGGCACATCAAGTACGAGTCCCCCATGCGCGTTGACATAGGCCTCCCGGATCGCTGTCGCCGTACCGCCCCGTGTACGCACGTCGCGCAGCAGGTCCAGGTGGTCACTCAGAACTTGCACCTGTCTTGGCTGCCCAGCATATTGGGCGATAAGATCATCCAGGAGGCTATCGCTTCTAGGATCGAGCAGTTCGGGGTGCGCTTCGAGGTGACGGCGCTCATCGCGATAGGTCGGCGCTTTGAGCCAAGCGAGAAGGGTTTGGGTGAAGATATCTCTGTCACCGGCATCTTGCATCATCCCGAGTGTCCGGCGTAATCTCGCTTGTATGACAGGGATGATGGTATCATCAGGCTCGATACCAAGCTTCTCTGCAATGAAGTTAGCATCATCTATCGCCCGCTGTACCTCTTCTGGTGTGAAAACAATACCGTCGTCGCTTGGCTCGCTCATGGTGTTCTCCCGGCTCTGCTATGTAGTCGATCCAACCATGCTAAACCTCCCGGTGGAGTGAATGCAACTCTCCGCCTAGAACACAGTGAGCTATCTTCGACGTACTGAGAGGAGTTGAGAAACTAGCCATTATGTAGCTGACTATATTATATCATACTTTAGTCTTTCATTCTGCCTCACCCTGTATCGCTGATGCTTATCCTTTATCATCTAATAGCAGAAAACGCTATCTAATAGTGTATTTTTAATTACTTGAACACTTGACAATTGATTTAAAAGCAAGCTATACTATAAACATTGTAGTGGCTAACTCCTCCATAATGGAGTTGCAGAGTCGTTCCCTGCGCCAGTGGGGAAACTTCTGGAAAGAACGAGGTCGGTCACCTGGGTCTGTCAGTCGCTGAGTTACTCGCCGGGATCCAAACGACGAGGTTGACCACCTGAGCACTGAGACGGTTGAGCCTTTCTCTCTCTGAGTACTCAAACGGTCAGGCGGCTCCTGCCTCATACACGTGATCGAGGTCTTCCCTCTCAATGTGTGGAAGTGGAGCGATCGTTGTCCTGGTAGTGCTTGCCTGGCTCCGGTGAGAGTCCGTGGGCCAGGAACGGAGTGTGTTATCGTAGTATGGTTGTGGAGAGTATCCTTGTAGGTCGGCTGCCTCATATCCTATAGTCAGGTGAAAACCAGCGGTGAGAACTCTACCATAATGGAGTTCTAAACAGTCAGGGGCTGACTGAGGAAGAAAAAATGAGGGAAAGTGAGGTCCCGTAGACGCCTCGATTGGATAGCCAGTCAATGTCTTACGCACAAGTTTGAACCCGGAATCCATCTCCATAGCACACCAACCGCACATGCGTAGGCAGGCGCAGTCTATGTCTCATCGTAAAAGCATTATCAAAGCAGCAATTGATCGCCTGGAAGGGCTGATGGCGATTGGAGAGAGTCGCCGTGAAGCCAAGCAAGCTGTGCGTGCATCAGGTGAACGGATCTGGGCGTTCTCTACAGGAAAAATACACTCCTTCAAGACCCGCAGCGTGTACCAGGAACAGGTCCTCCGTTTTATCAACTGGTGCCGTGATACCCACCAGATGAAACGCCTGGAGGAACTGGATGCGCGAGCCGATGAGCTGGCCTGCCAGTACCTCAACGGGCAGATTCATGCCAACAAAAGTCCATATACGCTGCAGGTCGAGCGATCTGCCCTTCGCCTCTTCTTTGGCAATCGTTCCCTGGCACAGTCGGTCGTGTTGCCTCGTCGTGCCAGGGTTCAGATTCTGCGTTCACGTGGTCCAGCTAGGCACGATCAACACTTCCAGCCAGCCAACTGGGAACCGTTGCTGAACTTCTTACAGGCTACTGGCCTGCGCCGAAATGAGCTGCGCCTCCTGTGCGTTCGCGACATTGTCGAGCGAGATACTGATGCTGATTACTTTGGTCAGACCACAGTGAAGGTGATCAATGGTAAGGGCGGCAAGTCGCGCACGGTACCGGTGCTGCCAGGTCATGAGCATGATGTTTTGGCGATACGAGCAGGTCGCGTTGATGAGGAACACGTTTTTCCGCGTATCCCGAAGCACCTGGATGTGCATAACTACCGCCGCGTCTATGCACAGGCCCTCTACCTCTCTTATGTGGAATGCACCTCACCCTTGCGTCAAGCCAAACTGCCCCCGGCAACAGGACGCCTACGCCGTAGCGATTACGATGCGGACGCAGCACAACGGGTAAGCTGGGCTCTCGGACATAATAGAGTGGATGTCGTCCTGCGCCATTATCTGCGATAAGCCGATAGCGTCCATCATCAACTCAGTGAAAAACATCTTCCCCTTTCATCATAGTTTACCGCTTCCGACGGATCTCAGCAAGAGGAATGATCGTTTTCGGCCTCTGACCCTCCGTTAACAACTGGATAGGCGTTGGCCCGGCTGGTGTTGGGACATCTGAAAGTTGCAGGCACAATTGCTCCATTGCCTCGATCCCATCCTCGATGGCTGCTCGCTCTTCTTCGTTGAGCGGGATCTCTTGCAGCACCCGCAACAAATTGCCTTTCCCTTCCAGCAGTTGCGCCAGACTCGACTCTTTCGGTCGATAGAATGAACACTTGGCGCAGGCCATGCGGTGAGGGCATTGATCAAAAAACTCGTACAAGCAGTAGCCATGCCCAAGATCGTAGAAGCGCCATGGTTCACCAGCCGAGGCCCGACCACTTTTGATGGCCTCCTGGTCAATGAGTACCTCGATGGTCCGAATATTGCGTCCAAAGTAGCCTGCTTTTTCATAGGCTCTGGCAACTTTCGTGGGCGATTTCTTCGCGTAGGCTTGTGTGGAAGAAAGGACTCGATGCCCTAACCACTCTTGAAGATCAAACAAGGACAACGGCTCCCTGGCATTGTAGAGTTGTGTGGCAATAGTAGAGCGTGCGCGATGGCTGGTGATATTCCCTCGTGCATCGGCTCGTGGCAGGCCAGCCTTACGACACAACATCGGTATCACGCTGCGATTCAGGTAGAGTTTGTAGATCTGCTGACCCCGATAGGCAAACAGGTAATGGACCTGTTCCCCTGTCTTCGGATCAACGCTCGCCGGTTGTACAGGACGAACACGCTCCCACTCTGTGATGGCTTCTCCGACCACGAGATCAACTGCCTTCGTAAAAGCAGTGCCTGTTTTGTGAACAGGAATATCGAGCCAACAGATGGCATTCTGAGACAGCATCTCGTCTGTTCCTGGGACCGACGTCTCCTCCCGTTGCCATCGTATACATCCCAGACGCAGCCGCACAATTTCGTTGGCACGCAGTCCTGCAAAGAGCCAGACGACAACCAGGGCGCGAAGCATCTCCAGTGGATACCAGGATTCGCGTTTCTCACTCGCTAGACCCGTCCGGTGAGCGGCTGGCAAGTCTTCGCTGGTCAGGTTCAATCCGGCCCAGAGCAACTTCGCCCACACGTCATCGCTAATGATGCGCGGATCTGGAGCGATGAGCGCACGCAGAGAGCGCGGCGTTGCCAGGTAGCGACGAGCATCAAAGCGCCGCGGAAACCAGCCCCATTCCTGTCCATCCACGAAAAATGTACGGATCGCATAGAGATGCAAGGATCTGGCTCTGGCGGAGAGAGGCAGGCCAAACTTGCCTGCATACATCGTCTCTGCCCCTGCCCATTCTCCGACCGTCATGCGATCTACTGCCGCGACATACTCGATGGCGATATCCCGTGTCCACTGTTCTGGTCCAAGCACGTCTGGATGTCGCTCTGCTAGCCAGCGCCCGACTCTGAGCAATTGGTAGAAGGTCCCCCGCCGGGTCGTGGGCGTGAGCGTCGAGGTTTCGTACCACCGTCGGCACCAGGAGACCCATTGAGCAGAAACCCCTGCGAGCGTCTCTGGGTCGCCAAAACGGTGCCCTTTTTTTGCGGCTGGTGGCAGGGGGTGAGGAAGATATCCCAGGCTGGCCAGGGAACGGGAGACCACAGGGAGGTTCGTTTTGAGATAGCGAGCCATATTTCCTTGACGTGCCCGCTCCAGGACATCCAGGGAGAGGTCTTGCAGTCGAGGGCTCCGATTCAGTAGGAGGAGTTCGCATACCGTTTTGGCCAGATAGATCTTTGCTCGACCTGCCCCCCAACCCCAACGGAGTAATTCGCTGCTCACCTGTTGGATGGCCTCTTCAACCGGCCTTCGCCCAAAAACCTGGCAGGCAAAAACGACTTGTTTCTGGTGGTCCACCACGTGGATATCAATGAAATCGCTCACCAACAGATATGCAATAGCAACCAGTCGAGGCCGTGCCCCTTCAGAAACATGATACCGTTGCTCGAAAAGGGGAAGAGTGGGGCAGAAAAGGCTTACCCATTCCTCATGCGTCCAACTCCAGAAAGTCGTCTGGCGAGAGTACATCTCTTGCAGGAGAACTTTTCTTGCTTCCTGACTTGCTTGCGGAGGAGCTTTCACCCAATGTAACACATCATTGATGGGATGAACCAAACGGTGAAGCGCTTGCAGGGGGCGCTTCCCTTCAGCATACCGCTGCTGGATGACTGTTTTCAACTCTTCGCGCTCGGCTGGCCTGAGATCTGGTTCCCGATCATAGGCCGTCAAATCAATCGGCCAGTGCCATCCTGGGTCAGTTTCTTGACGTAGTTTGGGATTGGTCATGAGAGCACCTCCCCGATCATCTTGACGCGCCAGGTATGAATGGAAGCCATGCCGCGCTCGATCTTGCTTCCCAGATCTCGTCCGCTCAAGTGGATATAGAGGAGGGTCGTTTGGGGACTTTTGTGACCAGCAAACAAGGCAATTTCGTGGATATCCCATCCACACCTGGCAAGGTCTGTCAGGCAAAGGTGTCGAAGGGTGTGGGTGGTAAACTGAAAAACGCCGGAACGCTCAGCGACCCCCTCCACGACTTTCGACCAGGTCCAGATACTGATGGGATCGGCTAAATTCCGGTCTGACTCCGATAAAAAAAGTGGTCCACGACTACGGCTCAAGAGACGGCGTTCTTGGAGGTAGGCGGTGTAGAGCACGTCTGTTGCCTCCGAGTAGGGGACAATGCGCTCCATGCGGTTTTTCGTGGTCTCTGCTCGCACTTTTAGCAGGCGACGAGCTGGGTCAATGTCTCCGGTAGAGAGTGCACACAGTTCTTCCCGCCTCAGCCCTGCATCGTAGGCCATGGCGAGCATGAGTCTGTTGCGAGGTGATTCTGCTTTTGCGGCCGCCAGGATCGTATTCCATTGTTCCTCAGTCGGCAGCCAGGGAAGTTTCCGATAGCGTGGAATCAGTCCTCGGTCACGCGTGCCAAAGAATCCCTTACCAGGCGTGTACCTACCTCTTCCAACCGGATTCGTCTCCCGGAGACCTTCTTCAATGAGGTAGTCATACCACAGGCGAACTACGGTCAGATATTGTTGTAACGTGGCGTTCGCCAGGCCAGTGCCAGAATCTAGAACACGAATGTTTGCGCTACGAGGATTAGGGCGTGAAATGAGATCATGCACGTACCACGAAAGATGCTCTTTGGTGGCCGTCTCAGGGGTGACTTCCCGATTTTGACAAAACCGGAGATAGCTCTCAAGGGTACGCCCATATGCCGCAATAGTATTGGCGGCCAAGCCAAGATTGCTTTGAATCTGAAGCCAGATCCTGGCATGCTCTCGTTGGGCAGCAAGTGGGTAGCGTTCCCACTGGACATCTGTCATGATCAGCTCCTTCCAATGAGAAAAGAACTTCTGTTCTTCTTCTCTGTATTATATTGGATGAGCTGTATTCTACGTAACTTATACTATGCTCCTGGGTGGATGTTGCCACCATCAGGAAAACGTCTCAAGCCAGGGGACTATAACGCTGAGGCGGTGCAGCAAGTGTCAAAGGCCCTTGGCCACAACCGCAAGGATGTTGTGCTCCGGCATTATCTTCTCTAGTGCCGAAAGGCACTGTCCGCACAACCGTCAGCCAATCCCTTGTTGATACTACAGTGATAAGCAGAGAAGGAGTCAAGTGGATAAAGCGTTTTGATGTGTCGACGTTTCGTACACAAAGCCTTGCCGTGATCAAAGCGTTTTGGGAAGGAAGCAGAAAGCTACCAGTAGAGATCATAAGTACATGAGGTGTATTAGCATTATCAATTTCAAGGGTGGTGTTGGGAAAAGTAGCCTGGCGATAAACCTGGGTCACCTGCTCGCGCTCAGCGGCTATCAGGTCCTGCTCATCGACTGTGATCTCCAGGCCAACAGTAGTAGTCTGCTTGCCACATATGAGCCACCGACCCTGACCCATTTGCTGCAGGGGCAGGTCTCATTGGATATGGTGATCCGGCCAGCACGCCAGGGCCTGTATGTGATTCCATCGGATCGCGACCTCAACGTTGCCGCGGCCTACATCCATGCTCGTCGCAATGCCTACTACACCTTGCGTAACACCGTGTGGCAGGTGCGTGGATGTGACTTTGTACTCTTCGATCATGCGCCAGGTTACACGCCAGTCACCGAGGCAGCGCTGCTGGCCAGCAGAGAAATCTTGATCCCCTGTGAGCTTGAACCCTTTGCTGTGCAGGGGCTCTTCCATATGTTTCATAAATTGGAACAAACCATGAGCGATCATCAACTGACGACTGCAGGGATTATCCCGTGGAACGTTGATCGTCGCTACCTGATGACGATCAAGTATCTCAGCGATCTCAAAAAGGCATTTGGTCATCTCGTTGCCCCTCTGGTCCGGGCTGATGCGACGATCCCACGAGCGCAGTCCGTTGCCCAGACCATTTTCGAGTACAACCCGAAGTGTCGAGCCGCCAAAGATCTCACGGAACTCGCCGAGTTTGTGGTCGGCCAGCAAGTTCACCACCAGGAGGCACTACAGTCATGGCAGAGAAAGTAACGGGCAGCACAAAGCAGGAGAAACACCCCATTGGCTCTCTGGAAGAGATGTCACAACGGTGGCAGACGGTTGGAGGCGGGGGAGCTAAAGAGACGAAGCACTCAGGCGACAAAGCGCTGAAGAGTTTTGGAACTGAAACGCCAGAGATACAAAGTGCCTTATCACCTCGTGGGGAGAAGCCACGTCGACAAACGATCTACCTGCCGGTAGATCTGTACCGCTGGATCCGCCACCGGGCGGCGGATACCGACAAGGATATTAGCGAGGTTGTGGTAGAGGCATTAACCTTACTCCGCGCATCCATTGGTCAATAACGGCCTATTAGGCCCGCGACCGAAATTTACAACGTTAGCATTGGCAAACCCTGACCAGATCTGCATTGTGAGCAGGCAATGCTTCTGATCTCTACAGCGATCCCCCCGTCAAGGGGATCGCTCTCTCCCAAGGCCTTGCGCACTAAACGTTGTAAAGCTCTTGGCAGGGCCTAACAGGCCATCTGTGAGAAAAAAGACAGTGTTGTTTGTCGGATAACTTTGAGTGAGAAGCTCTTCAATAAGAAGGAAGTTTCTCTGATAGTATGCTCCAAAGGAAGGTTGTGTCGTTTAGATAAGTTCATCCAGCACAAAAGTGAACATGAGCTAAAATATCCAGCAAATTGCAGTAGTTATCTCTTCTTTTTTGTGTTATACTTATTACATTCTCGATTGTAAATTCCTTATACTGTTTGCTCGCTGGTGATGAGCGAGATGCTAAGTATGCCGCGAGAAGGAGGAGTACAGCTCGGTCGCTACCGATTGCTCAGCCTCACTGGGCTCGGTAGTATGGATAAAGTCTACTTGGCCAGTAGCACTTTCGTTGAGGGGCAGCCAACTCATCCTCGCAACCGATCAGTACGTTCTAGTCGTAATGGCCTATGGATTCTTGACTAGACGTCCCCTTTTTCAAGCTTCTGTAGGGGCTGTAGATCTCATTGCAATTAGCGCGTCTCCCCTAACATTTGCCGTGTCCAACATTCTTCATAAGGAGGAACGAAGCAGTGAGTTCAAACGAGACACTCTGTATCGTGACAATTCACGGTATTGGTTTCCAATAATCACCCAGGCTAATTAATGGAAAGAAGATGCCAGGGTATGCGGATGATCTGCATGCAAATCTTTGCCACGCGCTTAATCAGGGTAATAAAGTGGTCCTGAGTGATGATCCAGACCGTCAAGATGACCGCCAAGAGGGCGAGAGTGTGCCGATCTATGTAGAGAGTCTTTGGCCTTATCATGCTAACCCCACGGTACCCAGCCGAGAAGAGGGCTTAAGGCGCTTGGGTACGTGGGATGCCGATCAAGCAAAAGTTATCACCGATCCGAACGATAAGACACAACAACTCGTCAAAGATGATGCACGTATAGCTCATGTCGCGCTGGTCTACTCAGATTTAGAGGGGGGCGAACCGGCGTTTCTAACTGCCGCTATAGCGACAGCTATGGCGACAATCTATAGCTTCCGCTATGCTAATATAGGGGGCCTGGCGGAGACGCTGTTTCGAGATGTGCAGCCACTTCTGGAAAACATGGAGGTAGACGTGAAGAAGTGGATCGAACATCCGAGCCTTTCCATCCGTCAGCCTCCTCAAGCAGGACCTGTAGGGCAGCCTAGCGGTCTTCAGGCTGTTATTCAGCATCTCAAAAATGATGTAGCAGCGTACGTTTGTCAAAATGGGAGGCGCCAACGCGTACGGACTTTTATACTGGAAGCGTTGCAGCGCCTTGCTTCCAGAGATGATGTCGCAGAAATTGTCCTGAATACGCACAGCAATGGTACTATCATGGGAATAGACGCTCTCCAAGAACTCCCTCCATCGGCGAGGAAGAAAATCAGTACCTTCATCACGGCGGGTAGCCCAATACGCAAGTATGTTGATTTCTTCACTTGGGGAAAGCATCTTACGATGATGCCGGGGATTGACCAGTGGGTAGACCGTTGGTGGAATTACTATGATAAACGTGACTTCGCGGCGGATCCATTGCTTCCCTGTGCGGGTTGGGAAATAGATACGGCTCCAACAGCAGCACAAGAGACCGGAGTCTACCAGGCTCTAGATCCTGGCACAGGTAACATCAGCAACATACCTATCAAAGATGTGCCTGTCGATAATGTCCACCATAATTCTGAGGGTCGCCGAAGTGCCCACGATTACTGGGATAACATAGAAGACTTTATCGAATCGGTTGCCAGAGATATTCTGGAACCATTGGTGAAAAAGTTAGAGGAGGAGGCATCCCTCAGAACCGAGCAAAATTAGTGTTCCTCGTCGTATTAAAGCGGCTCATGGCCAGATTGATCAGACAAATAACAGACAGGCCGTATGTGCGTGAAAGGTCTGTTTTTACAGTCGTCTCTATGTGGCGATGTGGCAACATTATTGCCTCTCCGTCACATTTGGTGACTTGGGAATTGTAAAGCTATTTCTCACTGATACGAAAGTACTTCTCATGCAGATGCACCAAGCAATGTCATCATAAGCTCATCTGTTCACCAAAATCGACGGAGAGTCCACGGGATGCGCAACGATGTGAGCCGATTCACGCGCTATCGACTCCTTGCAGCGATCTGGTTGCGTATCCCGTGGGGAGAGCCATATATTGGAAAAAGGCATACAGGTGATTGATGTCAACTGGCTTCTCAGGCTCTCTTAGAACCAAGTGTCACTGAAGTACTAACATACTGGTGAAAATACAAGTACTTGACATGAGTTAGACCATCTAAGAATCCAAAAGCGTACTAATCAGCGATTTTGATAATGCTAACGTAGTAACCACCCCATTTACAACTCACGATGTCCGAGTCTATAATATCTATAATCGCAGTTTTCATATAGAGGTGTTTTAGTGGAACAGGCACTGGAGGAAGATATGCCGCTCGTTTTCGTTCACGGAGTCACCACCCGCTCGGGACCCGACTATGATAAAGAGGTCCTGATTCGCAACGCTTTGTTCCGCCACTTCGCGCTCACCGCTCTGGCTCCTGATCCTGCGGATGTGCAGATTTTCAATACCTACTGGGGTGATGAGGGCGCTAAATTTTTATGGCATCACGCCTCCCTACCCAAAGAAGCTGGCCTGGAAGCCTTTGGCCCTGCCGATGAAACTGCCGCCCTGATCTTAAGTACCTTCTTCGGTAACCAGCCACCCGAGCGCGACACCATGCTGGTGCAAATCGCACGCAACTCTATGGACGATGTCGTCGATCTCCTCTGGCTTGTCAGCTCTTTCCTGGTCGAAGATGGCACCAACGAAGCAGAGAAGGCTGATGCGTTAGCAACACTTGCCGCCTCGACCAAACGATACATCCTGGAGAACCCTAGGCCGCTTTGGCTGGCAACGGTCTACAACGACCAGCAGTTCCTTAGTCGCCTGATCTACGAAGTGAATGAGTGGATGGAGAGCAAACATCACCAGACATTCGCTGACCCTTTCTGGGAACTGCTGCGTGGAGCCAGGGTCGAGCTTGTGAATCGTGTGACGGGCATCAGACAGCAGGCTGAGCGTATCCTCTCAGTCTTCTCGCGTGCCACGCTCCACCAGCGGCTCGCCCTCTTTCTCGGTGATGTCTTCGTCTATCTCCACCAGGGTAGCACCCCTGACCAACCTGGCGGCATCGTCTCTTCTGTCCTTGCCGACCTTGACTGTGCTAGAGCCAGGCAGCAAGAGAGCGAGCACGATAAGAACCTGGTCGTAGTCGCTCACAGTATGGGCGGCAACATCATGTACGACATCTTGACACACTACCGGCCAAATCTGCATGTCGATGTCTTCGTCACCGTCGGCTCGCAGATCGCCGTCTTTGAAGAATTGAAACTATTCGGGGCCAGCGACCAAACCATTCCCAACCCCAAACAGCCGCGTGTAAGCAAGCCGTCCAACGTTGATCACTGGCTCAACGTCTTCGATCTCAACGACTTCCTGGGTTTCGCCACTGAAGGTGTGTTCGTCGACTCGAAAGATTTCGCTTTCCTCACGGGTGGTGGCTTGATTGCCGCGCACAGCAAATATTTTACGCTGCCCAGCTTTCATCAACGACTTGAAGCACGCTTGCGGGAGATCAGCCTATGACCTTGTTCTACAACGACATTCGCCCCGGTCGGCCTCAGACGCACATGCTGGTCATTGGTGTAGGTGCTTATCCCCATTTAAAGGATGGCATTCCTGACCAGCTGAACTATGATTGGGCAGGGCGTCTCGGCCAGCTCTCCTCGCCCCCACGTTCGGCCAGGGCTTTCGCGGAGTGGGCTGTGGATAAGCAGAAGGGGTTTAACAATCCTGCTGCTCCACTTGGCAGCGTTGACCTGCTGCTATCGGAACATCTGCAGGCGCAGCAGGGAGAACGCCTGGCAACTATGGATGAGATTGAAAAAGCCCTTTGGAACTGGGTTAATCGCTGCAACGCGCACGAGGAGAGTATCGCGATCTTTTATTTCTGCGGCCATGGCCTGATGATCGGGGAAGCGCAGCTCTTGCTTGCGCGTGATTTCGCGGACCCGAATTATGATGAGTTTCGCAACGCGCTTCACTTCAACCAAATGCATATTGGATTAGGCGATAAGTGCCTCACACCTTACAAATATCTCTTTATCGATGCTTGTAGCAACATCAGCGCCTCAAACAAGAGTCCTAATGCAGCTCGAGCCGTTTTCAGTGGGGGAGGGCCACACCGTCTGGGGTACGCAATTATTGCTTCCAGCCCTGGCGAAATGGCTTTCAGCGAGGAAGGGCAGATCAGCATGTTTACCGATGTTCTTCTCACCTGTTTGCGCGGCATGGGGTGTGAAAGAACAGACCCGCCAGATAACTTATGGGCCATCACTGGCTGGAGCCTGTACCAGATGCTCTGTAAAATATACGAGTACAGGTACAAGAAAAACGATCCCTTTGCTCCCTTTTATGAGATGGGTCGCCCTAACAAAAGGCCGATGCACGTCTATAAGGAACCTCCGCCTCCCGGCGTGCCTGTCATCATTAGCTTCGATCCTGAAGCCCTGGGGCAGGCCTGCCTGACCTTGAGACACATTACCAACATGTACCGCTTCGCGCGTACGACCCCCCAGTCGTCTGAGTGGGAGTTGCCAGAAGTTCCAGCCGGCGAATATTACCTATCGGTCAAATTTCCAGCGAGACACTATCAAGACATCGAAGGTGTGGATATTACAATTTTACCGCCAGGTCCCTGGCCGATTCAACAACCACTCTCGCTCAGGCTGCTACCGCTATCTACGTGAGGAGAACGCATGAGTACGTTACAAGTCTCTCTCATCGCCGACCTGGGCAAAGAAGTGAACGCTCTTGGTGTAGCTGTCCCGCTGGAACTGATCGATAGCTCCAGCCGGATCGTGAGGCGCACCACTATTCGCTTCCCTGGTCCGCTTGACCTGCCTGTTGATCCTGGCTGGTATCTTGTTTGCGCTCATCTCCCATCTGGTGAGCGTGTGGCCCAGAGTACCTATGTTAGAGAAAGCGACGATCAGCCCGTCTCGGTCAAGTTGATTTCCTCAACCTCGCAGCATGAATGGTTGGCTTGGCCGCACTTCTTGGGTTCCGAACCGATCATCCTTGGCGCAGCTTCCGAGCTATCCACCTCCACCCGAGTGCGTGGCACACGTACAGTATCATTCCCCCGGGCGCGCCTATGGCGGGCCTTCTTGCAGCCTCAATCTCCGACCCCTCATCTGAGCTGGGAGCGAGAAGATGAAGCGTTCATGCCGATGGACCAGTTTTTCTCGCAGCGCTACATACTCAGAGGACGCACCGCCGACACTGTGAGCTTCACGCTGGATTTCAGCAATGCCAGACAGAGCCTGTTTATGCTGCAAATAGAAGATGCCCGGCGCTTCTCCCATTTCATCGCCCTACCTCCAACTAGCGGCAAGGTACAGCTTACCGTCTCCGCGCTTGCCGCTGAAGAAAGGGCCGCGCGCGGTGCCTTCGCCATCCAAGTTATGAGCCAGATCCCGGCGGTCGAAATGTTGCTTCGCTACCTTCGCACCGGCGCTTATCACCAGGCCTGTCTGATCGATGGCGATGTTCTCCCCTCCTCTCGCAGCCCTGAGCGTACCCAGCATGAGGGTTGGGCCTCTCCACTAGATGAGGGAATTGACCTGCCCGATCCCATGTACGCCATCGTAGGCGGCTACTATCTGTTGCGTGTGGGGGGCCTGAAGCAATTTGTAAACTGGTTGGAGCACTATGTCAATCGCTTCACCTGGATACCGGATAAAGCCATCATTGATGCCTGGCAGCTATTGCAGCACGCAGTTGGCGACGATGATCTCGTACTGGCCAAAAAACTCCTGATCGAAGCGGCAGACCTCGGCGTGACCATCTATACCGAAGGGGTACGTCTACTGCTAGATGGCCTGGAAATGTTTGCCAGACAGGCGCAGGACAGCAAGTTCTTCGATCCCGCGGTCACCAGCGCCCTCGCCAAGATTCGCAACTATGCCAACGCCATGGACTGGCGCCAGCAACTCACTACCTTCACTGGCGACGAACCTATGCGGCCCTCCTTGCTCCCAACCAAAGAGGCTGCCGCCAAAGTCCGAATGAACGGAATGCGCAAATTTATGCCCAACGTCTTTTGGAATGAAAACCAGATTGCTTTCACGTTTGGTTCAGGAATCCCAATCTTTTCAGGTGACCCTCCGACCTCTAATAAACAAACTATTATTAATTCCTTGAACCTGCAGAAACTCAATGACTTCCTCGTTGGGCATCAGTTCAGCTTGAGTTCTTTCATAGAGGCAGATACCCTGCGTCCTGTGGAGGAAGAACCTCCAATACAATTGCATGCATCAAATGATGACCTCAACAGTCCAATCGGCAAGTACTTGTTCAGCTCTGGTGAAGAGGGGCAAGCGACTACTGTTATTGGCTTCTTCCATTTTGCTAGGAGTGCTGGTACACAACCTCCGGGGGCCGGTTCCTCCTCTGAGATGGGTTCAATGCCCGAAAATGGCAAGTCCGATGATGACGACCATGGCGGGATGGGAAATCCTGCTAAAGGCCCTGTGCCCAGGATTGTCAATCTGATCAATATTCGTCTCAAAGAGCTTAAAAACCAGGGAGTACCAATCGTTGCAGCTACGCCGGTCTGGCTTTGCGGATCCACACAACCACAGCTTCCCACACCACAGGGCTGCCCGGCTATCCCTCCTATTTCGGTAGGAGCAGATCAGTCCTGTCCCTCTAACCCTGGTCGTTGGCCGATCATTTTACCGGGTCTTTCTCCTGAGATGCAAGCCACGACGGGTCAAGGTGTCACAGTGTTCATCTTCGATACATTCCCCCAGCAAGACCAGGTTGCAGGAGCAGCAATAGCTGCCGGTGGGAACAACCAGCTCTTACAGGACGTTTCCAGCAATGTTATCGTTATCCCCCATTTCCACTACTTTAAACTGCCTGACAACCTGGAAACTCCTGGTCCAAACCTACCAAAGACGGGCAAGGACATCTATGGGCGGCTGGTTGGCTTCGATATGCCCGATCATGGGCTGTTCATTGCTGGCATTGTGCGCGACCTTGCTCCCGGTGCAACGATTGAATGCATGCGTGTCCTGAGTGATTACTGCGTGGGTGATCTCGCGACATTGACGAAGGCTCTCGAGCTTATCCATAATCGCATGTCGCGGGTGAATCCAGATGCAAACTTCACACAGGGAGACCTCTATCAAAAGCCCGTTGTGATCAACATGAGCCTGGTTATACCGCCTACTGACCCAGAAGCGAAGCACCTGGGATTTAAACCAAAACTGACCGATCTACTGCGTACCCACCTGCTGAAGCCCATGCACAGGCTGTCGGAACTGGGGGCTGTTTTTGCGGCGTCTGCTGGTAATGAGGCGGATTTGCGCGTGGGGTCTAAGGCTATGAATCCGAAGAAGGTGCGCCCATTCGCACTCTATCCGTCGGCTTTCGCCTACAATGATCCTCCTGATCCCGTGCCCAGCATTATTCCAGTTGGTGCTGTACGCAGTGATGGAAAACCAGCTTCATATAGCTGCTTTCCTGGCATAAAGGGGATTGCGACCTTTGGGGGAGAAGTACCGGACGCTATCCCTTCCAAGCCGCCTAAGAAGCCACCTACCCCTACCCCTGACTGCAAAACCCATCCTGTGGATATGGATGCGGTGGTAGGAATCTATAGTTCTTCTATCTACCCATCGCTCTCGATTGATGATTGTGATCCAACCTATCCTGCTCCCAATCAGAATGGCTGGGCCTACTGGGTAGGGACCTCGTTTGCGACGCCGATCATTAGCGCTCTCCTGGCACGCATTATACAGTTGAATGGCGGGGTTCTTCCTCCCAATGTTGATCTGCTGGTAGACATTATCAATGCTGTTCCGGCAAGCCAGGTTACCTGGACACATTTAGACCCCAGCATCGATCTTATGGGAAGCGAAGCTGGATTTATGATCAAGGCTGTGCAGTGCCGGCCTGCAGAAGAGGACAATGGTGAGGAGGAAGTAGACATAGAGGTGATCAGTGTGGTTCAGAAAGGGGAAGAAGTAGACATAGAGGTAATTGATGTGGTTGTAAAGGAATAGTGATCTTTACAACCTCACTCCTGCCAGACCACTACGAATTGCGTTCCTACTGCACAATGCCTGCTGGTTCGTGCACGAGGACGCAATTTATCCTATTCAATACTACAGATAAGTAGTACAATCGGATGAGCAGTATGTAAATTTTCAGATTCGATGAGGTATATTTTTATAATTATCTGGTGCAAATCATGAAGTCCTTTTTCTGAAAGGAAAGTGGTTCCACTGGCTTTTGAAGCTCTTGGTGTAAATGCTAGGATTAAAGGGCTCATGAACCCTTAAACGGGCGGAATCTGTACAATTATGCGGGAGAGAGCTGGCTTCCTTTTCGTTAAGAAAAGGCTTATGTTGGCTTTGTGAGCGCTTCAAGAGGTGTATGGGAGAAGCGAAAAGCACTCATACAATTGTATGAGATTCCGCCAATTTAATTTTGCGATTTACATGTAGGCAGCTAGTGAGGTGCCAACGCTGGCCATCCTGCAGGCGCAGCGCTTTTATGAGAACCTGGAAGCGACTCGTCATCCTGCCAAGCATGACAACTTGGTCAGTCACGAATGATGTCCGAAACGGAGATCCCAAACGCAGCATTCGCGAATGTCACGATTGCAGCATTACCAATTTCGCCGGCAGTCGTTGGAATAGTAGGGCAAACTTCGACTAACTTCAGATTAGTTGAAATAAGAAAGTGAGGGTCGGAACTATTTTATTTGTAAAAGTCCAGTATTGATGGATTTCGCTTTTGCTAAAGCGCGTACATTAATAACAATATAAATGAGAGTATTGAGG
>WNFJ01607881.1_pt1 | contig 31085 bp, 28 predicted proteins | sample 5400461 | NCBI WGS metagenome assembly WNFJ01 (sample SAMN13153349, study PRJNA577476) | soil metagenome | isolation source: 115 cm saprolite on Douglas fir-dominated hillslope | place: USA:California | collected 2013-09-17
TTCGGCGGCACCACCACGCTCATCGACTTCGCCATTCAGTACAAAGGCCAGTCGCTCCGCCAGGCGTTTGACACTTGGATGAAAAAGGCCCACGACAAGGCCGTCACCGACTACGCCTTCCACTGCATCATCACCGATCTTGGCTCCGCGCAGCTTGAGGAAATGGGCCAGCTCATCCGCGAAGGCGTCACCAGCTTCAAGCTTTTCATGGCTTATCCCGGCGTCTTCATGCTCGATGACGCCACCATCTTTAAGGCCATGCGCCAGGCCGCGAAACATAGCGGGCTGATCTGCATGCACGCGGAAAACGGCGGCGCCATCGACGTCATCGTCCAGCAAGCCCTCGCCGAAGGAAAGCGCGCTCCGAAGTATCACGCGCTCACGCGCCCCACTACCGCCGAAGCCGAAGCAACTTCTCGCGCCATCGCCCTCGCCGAAATGGCCGGCGCGCCCGTTTATATCGTCCACCTCTCCTGCAACGACGCGCTCGAAAAAGTCCGCGAAGCCCGCGACCGCGGCCTCCCCGCCTACGCCGAGACCTGCCCGCAATATTTGTATCTCTCGTTGGAAAATATGGATGCGCCCGGCTTTGAAGGCGCCAAATACGTTTTTACTCCGCCGCTCCGCGAAAAGTGGAATCAGGAAAAACTCTGGCAAGGCCTCGCGAAGGATACTCTGCAAGTCGTCTCCACCGACCACTGCCCCTTCTGCTTCAAGGAACAAAAAGAACTGGGCAAGGACGACTTTACCAAAATTCCCAACGGCGGCCCCGGCATCGAGCACCGCCTAAGCCTTGTGTATACCGGCGGAGTCCACGGCAAACATTTTTCGCCGAACCGTTTTGTCCAACTCGTCGCAACCGCGCCCGCTAAACTCTTCGGCCTCTACCCGCGCAAAGGCACCATCGCCGTCGGCTCCGACGCCGACCTGGTGATCTTCGATCCCAATCGCGAAGAAGTCATCAGCGCCAAAACCCACCACATGCGCGTTGACTATTCCATGTTTGAGGGCATCCGCATCAAGGGTGCGCCCAAAACCGTCTTCTCCCGTGGCCGCGCCGTCATCGATGCCGGCAAATTCGTCGGCCGCCCCGGCGCTGGCCAATTCCTCAGGCGCCGAACCTACGCCGGCCTGTGATCTGAGAAACTTCCGGCGTAGAGATGTTTAAGACATGCTGATTTAAGGTAGTGGACCTTTGTCAGCGCCTCTCACGGAGGATCGTGGCGGACAAGGGTTCCCCGGGGATTTCGACAGGGCGAAAATCCAAGTCTGGATTGTCATTTTGACCTTGAATGGCTTTGGCTAGAACAGGGGAAAAAAGCAGGCCCTCGAGAAAATCCACGATCCCTGCCGCCAAATCGTCAGCCTGCGGTTCGAGAGGCCTTTTCGGATCCGTAACTGTGAATGCGTTCATACTCTGATCTATCAAGACACCCCATTCGGCATGTAGTTCTCGGGCCTGTGCTGAGGCCTCTCGTGAAAGTCGTCCACTTTTTGCGAGCCTGTCGCACACGGCGGCTAGTTTTGTCAGAGTAAGATTACTTGGGTTCATTTGATCTTCCTCCTGCGTAAGTAAGCATCCAGGCCACCAGTAGCAGCCCTGTCAGAGCACCGAATTCTAGAAGAACTCTTTCGAAGTCCAGCCGAGCCCATCTATAAATGCCCGGCGAGATGTAACCCTCGGGCGCCTCAGGCCTCTTTGGGGGTGGGGGAGGCGGGGAAGCGCCTGACGCTTGCCCCACACAGTACTCTTTATCTGGAGGCAGGACAAACCCTACGATTCCGGACTTCCAGTCCGGAATGCAATCCCACGCATGGGATCGCTGGTACTTGGTTTCCTCGATGTCATATTTCACAAAAGCATCGGGCGGCTTCAGTTGAGACCATACCAAGCCATAGCCCAAGAACGTCGAGTTCCATCTGTCCTTAGGAACCTGATATATTGGGGTCTCGTAGCCTCGCCAGGGTACCCACACAAAAATGAAGGCCGACGCGACCCCGTATAGCGTGAGTACAGCGCGCTTGGTCCGAGTCAATCGCACCTCCCATCACTGCCATAGTAGGACTTCTCTTTGAAGACCTGTCAAGTAGGATGGCGCAAATCATTACGCATGCTCTCATGGGAGTATCAGTAAGCACGCCCGCCACGGCGATTTATTCGATCAATCGCTCGATTTGGACCGGGATTGGAGTTTTCAACGAGAAACATAGCGTCTTGACCCGTTTCTTCCCCTCCTGCTATCGTGAGAAGTTATCCTGGGCTCAGTGTATCCACTGAGCGCCAGGGCCCGCCGTAGGGCGGGCAGGCTCCTGTGGAGGGAGCGTTTTCGTCTCATGGGCCTGACCAAACTGGTAATCCGGCGCGCGCGCCAGCACAACCTCAAGAACATCAGCGTCGAAATCCCCCGGAACAGCCTCACGGTCATCACTGGCCTTTCCGGTTCGGGCAAGTCTTCTCTCGCCTTCGATACCATTTATGCCGAAGGCCAGCGCCGCTACGTCGAATCGCTTTCCGCGTACGCGCGCCAGTTCCTCGACCAGATGGAGCGCCCCGAAGTCGATGTGATCGAAGGCCTCTCACCGTCGATCGCCATCGAACAGAAAACGACCACACGCTCGCCACGTTCCACCGTTGGCACCATCACTGAAATTTACGATTACCTCCGCGTGATCTACGCCACCGTTGGCGTCCCGCATTGCCCGAACTGCGGCAAGCCCATTACGCGCCAATCCAGCGAGCAGATCGTGCAATCCATCCTGCACGGCGAAATCTGCAAGCCCGATGACCGCATTATGATTCTCGCGCCCATCGTTCGCGGACGAAAGGGCGCGTATCGCAAAGAGCTGGAAAAATTCGCGCAAGACGGCTACGTCCGAGTGCGCATCAACGGCGAGCTCTACCAGCTCGACGACTTTCCGGCCCTCGACAAGCGCAAAAATCACACCATCGAAATTGTGGTGGACCGGCTGCTCGTCAAGCAAGGCATCGCCGCGCGCCTCGAGCAATCCATCGCCACCGCGCTCAAATTGGCGAGCGGCCTCGTCACCGTGGCCATTGTCGGCGGCAAGGAACACACGTTTTCAGAAAAGCTCGCCTGCCCCGACTGCGCCATTTCCGTTCCGCAACTCGAGCCGCGCTCGTTTAGTTTCAATTCGCCGTACGGCGCTTGCCCGGCCTGTAACGGCCTTGGCTCGAAATACGATTTCGATCCTTCAAAGATCATCACCGATTGGACACGCCCGCTTTTCGACGGTGGCCTCGGCCCAGGTTCCGGCTCCGCGATCCTAAAGCGCACGCTCGAACTAGGCGCCTACGCCCACGGCTTCGATCTAGAAACGCCGTTTGAAAAATTCCCCGCGCGAATCCAGAGCATGCTCTTGTACGGATACCCGCCCTCGAACGGGAGCGCGCCAGGCGGAAATGGCTCAGCAGATAAAAAGTCCAAAGGCGAAAAAGGATTCCGCTTCCCGGGCATTCTGAAATTTCTCGAAAGAAATTTCGAAGAGTCCAATTCCGATTCCTATCGCGAGTGGATCACGCAGTACATGTCCGCCACGCTCTGCGCCGTTTGCCATGGCAAGCGGCTGCGCCCAGAATCACTCGCGGTCAAACTTGCAGGCTGGTCGCTTGCCGATTTCACTGCGCTCTCGCTCAGCTCTGCGCGCCCGGCCGTTGACAAAATTCTCAAGCAGCTCACCGAGCGCCAAAAAGAAATCGCCGCGCGCCCGCTGGAAGAAGTTTCCGAGCGCATCGATTTTCTGCTCGCCGTCGGCCTCGGCTATCTCAGCCTGGAGCGTTCCGCAGCCACGCTTTCCGGCGGCGAAGCACAGCGCATTCGCCTGGCTACACAAATCGGTTCGCGCCTGCGTGGGGTGCTCTACGTTCTCGACGAACCGAGCATCGGTTTGCACGCGCGAGATAACGCGCGGCTTCTCGGCTCGCTCGAACATCTCCGCAATCTTGGCAACACCGTCCTCGTCGTCGAACACGACGAAGACACCATCCGCCGCGCCGATTTCGTTGTCGACCTGGGCCCTGGCGCGGGCAACGCCGGCGGATACCTCGTCGCCCATGGCAAGCCAGCGCAAATCGAAGCCACCGCCGAATCGCTGACCGGCCAATACCTCAGCGGCACCGCGAAGATCTCCGTCCCCGAAAAGCGCCGCAGCCCCAACGGTAAAGCCATCCAAATTCTTGGCGCCAGCGCGAACAATCTGAAAGAAGTCGATGTAACGCTTCCGCTCGGCTTACTCACCGTCGTCACCGGCGTCTCCGGCTCCGGCAAATCCACGCTGGTCAACGACATTCTCTATCGCGCACTCGCGCAAAAGCTCTATCGTTCCTCGGAAGCGCCCGCGAGCCATCGCGAGATTATCGGTGCCGATCAAATCGACAAGGTCATCGAGATCGATCAAGCGCCGATCGGCCGCACCCCGCGCTCGAATCCTGCAACGTACACCGGGGTCTTCGCGCCCATCCGCGATCTCTTCGCCATGCTTCCGGAATCGCGCGAGCGCGGCTACCGCCCCGGCCGGTTCAGCTTCAACGTGAAAGGTGGCCGCTGCGAGGCCTGCCAGGGCGACGGCCTGCGCCGCATCGAAATGAATTTTCTTCCCGATGTGTACGTCATGTGCGAAGTTTGCCGCGGCCGCCGCTACAATTCCGAGACGCTCGCTGTCCGATACAAGGGCCATTCCATCAGCGACGTTTTGAATTTGCCTTCGGCCGATGCGCTGAAACTGCTCGAAAACATTCCGCAAATTCAGCAAAAACTCTCGACCCTCGTCGAAGTCGGCCTCGGTTACGTCACGCTCGGGCAATCCGCGACGACTCTCTCCGGCGGCGAAGCCCAGCGCATCAAGCTGGCCCGCGAGCTCTCGAAACGCCAGACCGGCCGCACGCTTTACATCCTTGACGAGCCAACGACCGGCCTGCACTTCGACGACGCTTCTCGATGTATTGCAGCGCCTCGTCGATCTCGGCAACACCGTGCTTATCATCGAGCACCATCTAGACGTCATCAAGCAAGCCGACTGGATCATTGATCTGGGTCCCGAAGGAGGCGAAGGCGGCGGCCGCATCGTAGCGCAAGGCCCGCCCGAACTCGTCGCTCGCACGAAAAAATCCTACACCGGCCAGGTTCTAGCCCGCGTCCTCGGCATCTCTAGCAACGGGCACAACAATGGCAACGCGAAGTAGTTGGCGCGCAGCGGCGTCGGTGCTCTTTTCCTTAATCATGGCATGTTTATTTGGACTCGGAGGATTTCTGGGAGGCTCGTACCTGTGGAGCCGTTTCGGTCCCCCACCAGATGACCCTGATGAAATTGATGCTTACTTTTGCGGGCTCCTGGTTGGCGGGGCCATCGCAATTGCAGTAGGTGTAGCGTCCCTATGGGAATTTTGGCCTCGCGCCTCACGGAAGTCAGTCTCGCCTTCGCTTGGTATTAGGCACCGTGCGCGCTAAAGTATCCTCGTCTCAATGAGCATCTATTCCATCCAGCCGCTAACGCTTGGCGCGGTGCACACGTATCCGCTCGCGTCTCGCAAGAGCAAAGTGAGCATCCGAGATTTTGCGAAGCCGCCCGGGGCGAACACTTCGCTGACAAAATTCCTCGATTCGCTTCCCAACATTCTTGCGGCGGAGGACCTTCGCAATCTCCTCAGTGCGATTCACACTGCGCGCAAGCAGCGCAAAGCGATCCTCTGGGGCATCGGCGGCCACGTCATCAAAGTCGGCCTCGGCCGCGTGCTGATCGACCTGATGAAACGCAGCTTTGTCACTGGAATCGCAATGAACGGCGCGGCGCTGATCCACGATTTCGAAATCGCGCTCGCCGGAAACACATCCGAAGACGTGGCAGCCGGCCTCGGCGAAGGCCAATTCGGCATGGCCGAAGAAACGGGAAAATATCTGAACGAAATCGCCAAACTTTCCCACCGCATTCGCATTGGGTACGGCGAAGCTGCCGGACAATATCTTTCGAGCGGCATCATCGAAGCGAAGCACGCGGATTCGAGCGTTCTCTTTGCTGCCTACAAACGCCGCATTCCCGTTACAATTCATCTCGCGATCGGCACGGACATCCCGCACATGCATCCTGCCGCGAACGGCGCGGCGCTTGGCGATGCCACGCATCATGATTTCCGTTTGTTCTGTGCGCTGGTGCAGCAGATGCATCCCGGCGGCGTTTATCTCAATTGGGGCTCGGCTGTCCTGCTACCCGAAGTTTTTCTCAAGGCCGTTTCCGTCGTGCGCAACCTCCGCGTTCCACTTCGCCCCATTACCACCGCGAACTTCGACTTTATCCAGCACTACCGTCCGTTGCAGAATGTAGTGAAGCGTCCCACCGCCTCCCCCCGCGGCCGCAGCGGACCTGAATCGCACGGCTACGCCATCACCGGCCACCACGAGCTGGTCTTGCCGCTCGTTGCCGCCGCGCTTGCCGCCGGTTGGCCTAAGAAACGCCGCGCTGGAAAACGATGAGCCTCTTCGACGATATCCCGCAGAACCCTTTGGAAGAAAACGAGCACGCGGAGCCTTCGTCTGGGCAGGCGGCGGAACCGGCATCTGCGGAACCATTGGCTCAGCCGCTCGGGGGCGACCCTCTTTCCTACGTGGCGGCCGGTGCAGCCTCGGTTACCTCAGCCAATTTGCCGGAAGACTTGAGGATCTCGTGGTCCTGGCCACACCTCGTGGTCTTTGTCATCTTTGGGCTCGCAAGCCAATTGGTTCTCGGGCTCGCTGTTTTTGCATATCTTTCGGCGGACCGGCACCTCTCTCAAAAGCAGCTCAGGCACATTCTGGAGTCCGATCCGAAAATCATCATCGGTACGAACGTACTTTGGTTCGCACTGATCTTTTTGTTTCTTTACGTGACGCTCGCGGTCTTGCGCGATTCGCCTTTCTGGCGCTCTCTCGGGTGGAAGAAACTCAATTCTGATCCTCTCGAAGGCAAAGGCCGCCCATGGATGTATTTCCTTTGTGGGTGCGGCCTGTCTATCTTCGTGGTGGTTGCCGGCTCGCAGGTGAAGGATACCGAGCACGCCCCCATCCAGGAACTCTTCAAGAACCGCACGGGCGCCCTCGGACTAATGGCCATGGCCGTACTCGTTGCGCCGCTGGTAGAAGAAACTGTATTTCGTGGCTACTTGTATCCGGTTCTTGTGCGCATTCTTTCTGCTATTGCCAGGTCTCTTGGCATGGAATATTCCGTTGCTCTCCGCGTCAGCGTGGTAAGCAGCATTCTAGTGACCGGGACGCTCTTCGGCCTGATGCACGGTTATCAGCTGGGATGGACCTGGGGGTTAGTGTCCCTTCTCATTCTCGTCGGGATCATCTTCACTTTCGCCCGCGCCTGGACCGGGACAGTGCTTGCAAGTTTTCTTCTCCATCTCGGCTACAATTTCATGATTGCGCTCACTTCGATCATTGCCACCAAGGGTTTCACGCACATGCCTACCGGCCGCTGACCCGTGTATAGGCCGATTCGTCTTCCGCAGCCAGCTTCGCTACAATTGGATTTGGTAAGGACACCAAGAGCATGTACGTAGCTCAACCCATCGAATGGACCGAACGCGGCGTGGTCATGCTGGACCAGCGGCGCCTTCCTGCCGAAGAACTTTTTTACACGTACACCGATTATCGCGAAGTCGCCAAAGCGATTCGAGAAATGGTGATTCGCGGCGCGCCTGCGATCGGTGTCGCCGCCGCAATGGGCGTTGCGCTCGGCGTCCTGCATTCTTCCGCAAAATCCGTTGGCGCTTTGGGTATCGAATTCGCTGAAATCTGCGAGACGCTCGGAAAAACCCGGCCGACCGCCGTGGATCTTTTCTGGGCGCTGGAGCGCATGAAGCGCCGCTTCGCGGAATTAACTTCGGAGACTGCGGACCTCGGCATGATCCGGCAGGGAATGATTGAGGAAGCACGGCAAGTCCATTTTGAAAAGCGCGCGACAGACGAAGCGATCGGCCGGTTCGGCGCGGAATTCATGCCGCGTGAAGGCCAGGTCATGACGCAATGCAACGCGGGTGCCCTCGCCACCGCCGGCATCGGCAGCGCTCTTGGGGTGATTCGCGTGGCGTTCCAACAGGGAAGAAAGATTCACGTCTTGGTGCCCGAAACGCGGCCCTATCTGCAAGGCGCGCGGCTCACGGCATGGGAACTTCACAAGGGCGGAATTCCGCTCACGTTAATCACCGACAACATGGTTGGCCACTTTTTGAAGTCAGGCAACGTCGGCGCTGTCGTGACCGGAGCGGATCGCATCGCCGCGAATGGAGACACGGCGAACAAAATCGGGACTTACCAAATCGCCGTTCTGGCGAAAGAAAACAACGTGCCTTTTTACATTGCCGCGCCGGTTTCCACTTTTGATTTATCGATTGCGGATGGCGAGCACATTCCCATTGAAGAGCGCTCCGCCGCCGAAGTCACCCATCTCCAGGGCGTTCGAATCGCCCCGGACGTGCACGCCGCGCACCCCGCCTTCGACGTGACGCCCGCCCGCTACATCGCGGCGATCTTCACCGAGCGCGGCGTGGCCCGCGCGCCTTACACCGCCTCCCTCCGCGCACTTGCGAGCGCCCCCCAGCCAGTCGCCGCCGCGCGCTGACGGCAAGTGGGAGGCATCGCGGGGCGGTCAGTCAGGAATTCCCATCTGTGTCAGAAAGAAGGCGTAATCATAGGCCGTTTCATGCAGCCGGTCGTATCGTCCTGAGGCGCCACCGTGTCCGGCAGGGTCTATGTTGGTCTTCAGGATCACAAGATTGTGGTCCTTTCGAAGGGCGCGCATCTTGGCAACATATTTGGCCGGCTCCCAGTACATCACCTGGCTGTCGTTGAATGATGTCCTCACCAGCATGTTGGGATAAGTCTTGGCTTCAATATTGTCGTACGGCGAGTAGGTGATCATGTAATCGAACGCCGGTTTTTGTTTGGGATTGCCCCACTCCTCGAACTCGGTGACGGTCAATGGCAGAGACTCATCGAGCATGGTGTTCACAACATCCACAAAAGGAACGCCTACCAGGGCCGCATGAAACAAATCCGGCCGCATATTCAGGACGGCACCCATTAGAAGGCCGCCAGCACTTCGTCCTTCGATCGCCAGGCGGTCTTTCGAGCCGTAGCCTTGTGCGACAAGGTACTCGGCAGAAGCAATGAAGTCCGTGAAGGTATTTTTCTTGTGCATCATACGACCGTCGTCATGCCAGGCTTTGCCCAGTTCTCCGCCGCCGCGAATGTGGGCTACCGCGGCTACGACGCCGCGATCAACCATGCTAAAGAGGTTGGAGTTGAAGCGGATATCGTAGGGAAATCCGTACGAGCCATAACCGGTCAGATACATCGGACCTTTTCCATCCAGCTTCGCGCCCTTAAGATGCACGACCGTGATGGGAATCTTTACGCCGTCGGATGCCGTTGCGAAAAGGCGCTCGACCTGATAACGCGTGTGGTCGTATCCGCCGGGTACTTCTTTCTGTTTCAGCAAGGTGGAACTGCCGTTCGCCAAGTCGTACTCAAAAACCGACTGCGGAGTAATAAACGACTGGTAGCCATACCGGAACTTGGTGGTGTCGTATTCGCGATTGACGTATGGATAGCTCACGTAAGCCGGCTCAGGAAACTCGATGCGCCGGGACTCACCGCTTTGAAGGTTGGTGACGCGAATCTGCGGCAGCCCCTTCTCCCGTTCGTAGGAAATGTAGTAGTTCTTGAAGAAGTCCGTATCTTCGAGCATAACGTCGGCGCGATGCGGCACGACTTCCTGCCAATTCCTGCTGCCGGGATCCGTGACCGGGGCCTTGACCAGGCGGAAATTGCGTCCCGCGTCGTTCACTCGAATATAAAAGAAACTGCCATTGTGTTCGGGGTAGTACTCAACATCCTGCTTGCGAGGCTCCATCAATTTCCATTCCGCCATGGGCTGATCGGCAGGAATGTAACGAGCTTCACTGGTAGTGTGGCTGCCGGAGATGAGGAATAAGTAGGCTTTGCTGCGCGCTTTGCCGGTGCCAAGATCAAACCTTTCGTCCTTTTCTTCATAGACCAGGGTGTCGGGGCCGCTTGTGCCGGCATTGTGACGGTAGAACCGGTAAGACCGTTTCGAAACCTCGTCTTCGACAGTATAGAAGATGGTCTTGTTGTCGTCGGCCCAGACAATGGAATCGACACGCTCGGCGTGGTCCGCCAGCAATTTGCCAGTGCGCAAATCCTTTACGGCCAGCGTGTACTGCCGGAAGCCGGTGTTGTCTGTGGTGTATGCCAGCAAATTTCCGTCATCGCTGACGTCGAAGGCCCCAAGGGACATGAACTTCTGCCCTTTGGCCAGTTCATTCACGTCCAGCACCACTTCTTCTGCAGCGTCCATGCCGCCTTTCTTCCGGCAGCGAATGCCGTACTGTTTGCCGGCTTCCGTCCGAACGTAATAGAAGTAGCCTCCTTCTTTATAAGGCACCTCGACGTCGGTTTCCTTAATGCGGCGCAGCATTTCGTCATACAGCTTTTTTTGCAATGCTTCGGTCGGCTTCATTACCGCATCGGTGTAGGCGTTTTCGGCCTGCAAATAAGCGGCCACCTCGGGATTCTTTTTGTCCCGCAGCCAGTAGTAGTTGTCCAGCAGGGTGCGGCCGTTGATCTCCGTGGTCTTCGGAACCTTCTTCGCTACCGGTGGCGCCGGGAGGGAAGGAGGAGCGTCATCCGCGGCCCGCGCGATTAGGAAAGCGAGTTCCAGCGAAGCGAAAATCAAGGCCGTGATTCGAACGTGCCGCCAAGAGAGCGTTTTCATTTGGGGACTTCCTTTAAGGGATCGAAACCGGGCCATTTTATACTAACTGGTGTTTGCGAGGGATGGCCTGTTCCGAGATTGGGGCGGGGCAGCGTCCTTCGTATGGTCCGTTCCCGGTGTGAACCTGTGAGCGGTAGTTCTTCCTTAAGCAGGCGCGCTAGGATTGGCGTTCTTGCAGCAGGAGGCATCGGTGGCCTTAGCAGGTTGCGCGTATTCTGCCTTGGCATCCACTTTGTATTCATCGTCATACTTGTCGTGGTGCCGAACCCACGCCATGGTATGTGCCAAGCCTTCTTCGTCGCGTCCTTTTGGAGCGATGTCCAGCCAGTTGTAAGCGCCGATGAAAATGTCCAGCCCGCGACCGTAGCTCGAATAGGTGTGGAAGATGTTGCCGGCGGCATCCTTGTAGAAGACGCTCGTTCCGGGCCGTTCTTCGCTGGGGAATTTCTGCATTCCGTAGTTGTAATACACCTCGCCCTTCCCCAGTTCTTCCTTGGACACCGACACATGATAGTCGTAATTGAAGCCGGTGGCATTCGACGATACCCAATGGAACCGCCAGCCCATGCGCTTCTTGAATGCTTCGATCTGCGCCAGTGGTGCGCGCGAAACTACCGCCAGGCGCACGTCTCGCGCCGCTAAGTGCGGCACGCTGCCGTCAATGTGATCCGAAATGAACGAGCAGCTAGGGCAACCTTCCTTCCAATCCGGACCGAACATGAAGTGGTAGATGATCAACTGGCTTCTGCCGCCGAAGAGATCGGCAAGCGTCTCCTTGCCTTTTGGCCCGTCGAACACGTAATTCTTTTCAACTTTCTCCCACGGCAGCTCACGGCGTTGCTTGCTCAGTTCATCGCGCAGCCGCGTAAACTCCTTCTCCTTTTTCAACAGCTCTTTGCGCGCCGCAAGCCATGCCGCCGGCGGCGCGACTTTGGGTTGTTCCATTGCTCTGGTTGCCATGACTGATTCTCCTTTTCAACTTGTCGACTTTTGCGGAAGGACGGATGGCCCTGGGACTCCGTGGCGAATAAGTCAGTGAATGAGGGAGCTGGCAGGTGCTTGGCCCAAAAGCTCCCCGCATTCTCTGACCGTTCATTAAATGTAGCGCACGCTTGGAGCGCTAGGCGCCCGCCGTCTGCGCTTTCGGAGCCTGGCTCGCCTGCTGCATTTGCGCAAGCACTTTGCGAATGGCTTCGTTGGACCCCGGGCTGCGCTTCTCGCGCCATGCTTCCAGGTGGTTGCATAGTTTTTCCAGGTTGGCGAGGAAGTTTGGGCTGCTGAACATGGCGCGCCAAGCCCCGAGGACCGGCTTCACCTGTTCAAAAACAACCCATTGTTCTCCGTTGCTTTCGAAGAAGAACTCTTCGTCGATTAGGCCACGGTTCACGATGCTGGCCACCATCTCCCAGTAACCGAGCACCATGCGCATGTATAGGTTTTCCTTGCTGCCGGGAGGACACACGCGCATCAAGTCGTCGGCGCTCTTCACGTGGAAGTTTGCCCCGAACCAGTCGCGCGCTTCTCTCAACTTAGGCTCGCGCCGCTCCTCGTACAACCGCAACATCAAGGTCACTTGCTCATTCGTTACTTCACCCATGTTTCCTCCTTTGGATTGGACTATCGACTAAAACTTTTCAGGGGATTACGCAAACGGATTTTCGTCCGCGCTGGGCCCGTAAATGGACGGCACTGGAACATCCAACATCCGCAGATAGACGGAGAGCTGCCCGCGATGGTGATAATTATGATTCATCAGGATCGAGCGAATGAACGCGACCCGTGGTATCGACATTAGGACTTTTCCGTTTTTCGTCAATTTCCACATGGCCATGAGACGGGTGTCGTCCATTTTCTTCAGCGTTTCCTTGGCACTCTCGAGGCTCTTGGAGAAAGTGTCCAGAACTTCCTGACGGCTTTTGGGCTCCGGCTGTGAAAAGCTCGGGGCTTCCATGGCGTCCGGCGCCGCTGCCGCAGCGACGCTGCCCGGCACGGACGCAATGTGCAGGGCCAACTGGCCCAGTGAATAGGATTTCGGGTGGGGTTTCCAGCCTAGTTTGTCTTCAGGAATTCGATCCAAGACTCGCTTCGTCGTTTGTGCTTCCTGATCCATCTCCATCAAGATGGAATCTACAAGTCTCATAACTTTTCCTTTCGTCTTGCTCTTCGAAGCAACTTCTTCACCACCAGCGCGGTCAACCCGCCCGTCGAGATCACACTCCCGGCCATCAGCACTGCGGTGCCGACGCAAAATGGGCACATCGGTTCCTCCTATTGCCTCGACGACACTCACCGCGCCGTCGCTCTCTGCGACTGAGCCGCTTCCGCCCGCTTCCGCACACCCGCGTTCATGTAGCCCCAGCCTCCCGTAACTCCTTTGCGGTGGTCGTCCTGAATCAGTCCGAGCGCCGCGTGCCGAAACTGAATCAGCGTTCCGCCATCCACCTGGCTCAAGCGGTATTGCACATTGGAAACGACCGGATAAGACATGAACAATGGCCCGCTGATTTCCAGTAGCGTGGGCCGCTTGATGGCTTGTACAACTCCCCAGAAGTGGCCGTTGCCGTCGTCCAGGTCGCGGTACCACCTGCCTCCCGGCCACGGCTCGATCTTCATGGGCATGGGTTTGTCATCCGCGACTGCGTTAAAGGGTCCGAGTTGCTCCAGCAGCGCAGCGAACGTCGCCTCCAGCGGAGCGCGAACGTGGATTTCTTCTGTAACGCTTAACGTCAAATCTTCAATTCTTATTCCCGTTGTAATCATCCTTCCTCCTTGGAATGAAATCCGGCCCCCCATCGTTTGACGGATTGCTCTTCTGTTCGGCCCGCTCTTTGATGCGGCTCAACTGGTGACGCCAGAAACGCTCAAATGTTTCCGTCCATTCATGAAGCGGACGGATGGCCTCCGCATTGGTCCGATAGAGCATGCGCCGCCCGTCCCGCCGCACGTTAACGAGCCCCACCTCGAGCAAGACACGCAGATGTTTCGATACCGACGGCTGCTCCAGCCCCAGTAAATCGACGATCTCCCCCACCGGCCGCTCCTGCACCGCCAGATAGTTCAGAATCTCCCGTCGTCGGGGCTCCGCCACAGCATTGAAAGCATCCGAAGTTGTCGCCGCTCGTGCCATTCCGTAACAATACATTCTTATATGGGAATATGTCAAGAGATATTTTTCGCTTAGCGGAGCCCCCTTTGTTCCGTGTTTTCAGCCTTCAGACTGCCCGCGTCGAAACAGTATGCTTTCTGTCGTGGAGATCCGGCTCGGCAAATCGGGGCCTCATCTTTCCCCACAAGAATCGGGCCGGGTTGCGCAGCGTGGTCCTTAGACCTTGGTTAGTTCGGCTTGATGGAGGATCCGGCCTGCGTGATGCTTCCCGGAACTAAGTCCGTCTTGATGGTGATTTTCTGTTGCGCCAGCAAGCTGACCTCCGTGTTGAACGCTTGGTATCCGGGAAGGGCGATCTTGATGCGGTGTGTCCCGGGGCTTACGAGCATTCCATGTCCGGTGCCGCTGAATTCGCCGACGGTTCCAGCGAAAGCATCGTCAACAAAAACCGCTGCCCTTTCGGGCGAAACATGCAGCTTGATCTGAGATGTAACTTTGGGAAAGCGAGTCCGTGCGTCCTTCAGCATAACGACTTCCAGGACCGTTTTCTTGTGCGGTTCCACAAGTACCTTCTGCCTGAAATCCGTGTACCCTGACTGGCGCACAGCAATCTCATGTTCGCCCGGCAGAAGCAGGATCTTGTTGTCGCCTTTCAGCTCATCAACGTAACCGACGTACTGCCCATCGACCCAAACTCCGGAAGTTTTGTCAGCCTTAGTCTTTCCGGCCAATTGCACCTCTCCCAGCACTTGGTTTTGAGCGTTGGACGTAAAAGGAACAATCAGCAGGGACCAGGCAAGGAAAAAAACTGCTTTGCGCACTACGTAATGCATTTTCATCTTCAACCCCCAGGAAGCGCAGTTTGGAATCCTGAATCGCCTGGGTACGATTCGGGCTTCCTTTGAATGGGCTGTGGCTATTATTCTAACCACAACCGGGACCATCCTGGCGGAGTTTTCCGTGGAAAAAAGAATATCCATGGGCGCCCAGGACGAGGCCCTGGCTCCGCCAGGCATACATACTCCGGCTGTATTTAGACCCTTGACCGCAGTCCCTTTCGGGGGTAGCCTCACGCCTAATTCCCGCATTTATCTCTAACTTCCAAGGAGGCTGCGCATGGTTTCTCTTACTGCCCTGGTGCTTCCGATCCTGCTCTCGACCGTCCTCGTGTTTGTGGCTAGCTCCATCATTCACATGGTGCTGAAGTATCACGCCAGCGACTATCGGCAACTCCCTGAAGAAGACAAGCTTCTTGCCGCGCTACGGCCGGCTGGATTGACGCCGGGTCTTTATCACTTCCCGCATTGCACGCATAAGGACATGAAGTCGCCCGAGGTCCAGGAAAAATTCAAGCAGGGACCCGTGGGGATGCTAACCGTGTTTCCCAGTGGCCCCATCGCTATGCCAAAATTCCTCGGCATGTGGTTCGCGTATTGCTTAATTATCGGAATCTTCGTTGCCTATCTCGCGGAACACGCCGTTGCGCCCGGCGCGCGCTATCGGAGGGTGTTTGGCGTTGCAGGTTTGGCCGCCTTCCTTGCTTACAGTCTGGGACCCTTAGTCAACGGCATATGGAAGGGTCAGCCGTGGAGCATAGTCCTAAAGGAATCGTTCGATGGACTAATCTATAGCGTGCTGACCGCAGGCACATTTGGATGGCTCTGGCCGCAGTAACGGGTTTTACTTACAACTGAAAACGTCACTTGACGTCCAGCGACTGCAGCTTGGCATTCACCAGGAAGGGGTTGTCGAACTCCGTCATTTCGCCCCAGCCTTTGCCAAGAACTGGTAGTAGCCGTGCTGAAAGTGGCTTGTGCCACTTGAAGGCCAGGCTGGCCATGTCTCCAATAATCAGGGAAAGTTTCTCGGCGGTGATATCGCCGGGAAGTGGAACCGTGTCCAGGCCCGTGCCGCACACGGCCGAATAACTGAGCAGGGCGTCAATGGAGATGTGCCCTTCGCTCCAGCGTTGGGACAGCCGAGTGTCCTCCAGGATGGGCAGCATCAAGCCGGAATATCCGGTTTGTTTTACTTTGACGTCTTTGATTGCCGCCGTAATCGTCGCTGCCGCGGTCAGCGTGCCACTCATACCGGCCGGCTGCATCGTGAGATTCTCAATGGCCGCGCCAATGGAAACATCTCCCGACGGTGCAGGTGACAGATCAATTCCCATGTAAGCCCAGCCGGTTTCCTGATCGACGCGCCCCGCGTGATTCTCAATGTCAAACGCGCTACTCGCCAGGGAATCCGTCAATCGTTGTTTCGCCGTCGCTAGATCCGGCGTGTCTTTGAACGCCGCGGCAACCACGTTCGCCGATTCCAGGGCAATCGCAAATTGATGTCCGAAGCCGGTGTGATAAGCGGCCGGAAAAAACGGCGACAGAGGCGGCACCATGGCAATCGCTGCAAAACGAAAATTGCCCTGGCTGTGCTCCGTCTCTTCCAGCTTCTTCATCACGCGGGCTGCTGCGCCCACCGCGTTCCAGCGCACTCCGTCTTCGCCCGCGACCACTAGAGTGGCATTCAGCGTCTTCGTGTTGCTCAAAATCTGGGCAAGGAGGTCGGCCCACCCGGCGTCGTCATTGGCATTCAACATTGCGGGCCCGATCGACGCCGCGAACTTTTCTTTCTGTGCGAGCGCGTCATATTCCTTGAAAAACGCGACCGTCTCTTGCGCCGTCAGCCCCTTGGTGTATTCCGGAAACGGCTGCGTCGCGATGCGGATCCCTTGCACCTGGTATCCGCGCGACTCAAAAGTTGTCTGCGCGCGCCGGAGCATTTTCAAAGCGTCGGCTACCTGCTGTTGGTATTGGTTGCGATCCAGATTGATGAACGCCGTAATCGCTCGAATCTTTGGCTTCACCTGCGCCGGGGCGGCTGTTTTGCTCTGCGCCCAGGCGCCGGTTGAATAGCAGGCGCTTAAGAAGAGGAAAAACATTCCAAATCGGGTCGTGTGGCGTGGTGAGAAAATCGAGAGTGCGTTCAAAGGGGTCTCTCCTGATGAGGGCGCAGCAAAGAGTCTTGCTTTTCGTGAATTCTCCGTCGGGAACTAAGCTGAAAGACGCCGCGCCCTATAGGATACAGATTCCGCGTACCCAGCACTAGGTTGGATTGGGAGGTACGGGCGAACAGGCCCGACTGCTGTATCTTACACGTAGGCGGCGATGCCGGTGATGCGCTCGCCGATCACCAGCTTGTGAATGTCGTTGGTACCCTCGTAGGTATATACACTTTCGAGGTTGTTCATGTGCCGCATGATGCAGTAATCGTCCACAATGCCGTTGGCACCGAGGATGTCGCGTGCCTTGCGCGCCGTGTCGAGCGCGATCGCCACATTGTTCATCTTCAACATGGAGATGTGCGAAGGATCGACTTTGCCGTTGTCCTTCAACCGGCCAACGTGCAGCGCGAGCAATTGCCCCTTCACGATTTCGGTGATCATCCACGCCAGTTTTTCCTGCACCAATTGGTGTGAGGCGATAGGCTTGTTCGCGAATTGCTTGCGCGTTTTCGCATATTGCAGCGCCGTGTCATAGCATGCCATCGCCGCTCCTAGGGCACCCCAACCGATGCCGTAGCGTGCCTGGTTCAGGCAACTCAGCGGCCCTTTCAGGCCAACGACGCCGGGCAAGAGATTTTCTTCCGGGATTTCGCAGTCGGTGAAAGCCAGTCCGGACGTCACCGAAGCCCGCAGCGACCATTTCCCGTGAACGTCCCAGGCTTTGAATCCCGGCGTCCCTTTTTCCACCAAAAATCCGCGGACTTTGTCGTCTTCCGCCTTGGCCCACACCACCGCCACATCCGCGATCGACCCGCTGGTGATCCACATCTTTTCTCCGTTCAGGACGTACTTGTTGCCCCTCTTTACCGCGCGCGTCAGCATTCCGCCCGGATTCGAGCCAAACTGCGGCTCCGTCAAACCAAAGCACCCGATGGCTTTGCCTTGCTGCAAGAGCGGCAGCCACTTATTCTTCTGCGCGTCGCTCCCATACGTATAAATCGGGTACATCACCAGCGCGCCTTGCACGGAAACAAAACTGCGCAACCCGGAATCCCCGCGCTCCAGTTCCTGGGTCATCAACCCGTATGCAACGTTGGACATTCCCGCGCAACCGTATCCGTGCAGGTTGGCGCCAAAGAAGCCCAGTTCGCCAAGTTGCGGCACGAGATGCATTGGAAAAGTGGCTTCGCGGCTGTGTTTTTCAATGATGGGGATGATTTCGTTTTCGACGAATTGCCGTGCTGTCTGCCGCACCAGCTTTTCTTCGTCATTCAACTGCGAATCAAAATCGATAAAGTCGACTCCGCCATATCCGGCCATACTTCTCTCCTCATTTGCGGCGGCCCCGGCCACTTCGGGACCAGTGCGCAGCCTTCCGCGCCGCGCTAGCTACGCCCGGCCGTCTTGCAGGATTTCTCAGGAAAATCTTATGCGGGTGCCGTTGCCGCATGCATCCCGTTAGGCCACGGCTCTTACGCGCCGATTATAGCAAGTCCACGAAAGAGCCAGCAACAGAGCGGCAAGCGGTGGCGGTATCCCGGCTCGACCAGACTTGTTACATTTCTACCCAGGCGGGCTTTTCCCAAAACGGAATCCGGAGCCTACCTGCTCATAATCTATTGCACTAGAAGAGCTTATCTCCAGGTCAGCCACGGCATGCAAAGTGCCATTCCTATCCCCGATAAGGCTGAGTCTTCATGGTGAAAAGCCTTCTCCAAAAGGCACCCGAAGGAGCTGCAGACAAAATGAAAACTGAAATGAAGAAAACCTGCACGCGGCGCGGTCGCATGGGGGGGTTCAGCCTGGTTGAACTTGTGACCGTGGTCTTCGTAGCGTTGGTGATCGCTGCGGTCGCCGTTCCGAACATCCTGTTGGCCGTTGCCAACCTGAGGTTACGCTCTTCAGCAGGCGATCTGGCGGGGCTAATGCAGCAGGCTAGAATCATGGCCGCCAAGAACAATCCCACCACGCCCATTGCTGTTTACCCTATTCGGTACGCCACCCGGAACGGAGCGCAAATAGCATACATAGACCTCAACGGAGATGGCTCATGGAGCACTAGCGTCATCGTGAACGGCGTAACTCTCAGCGAGCCGTCGATCGAGTTCGCCGGGACCGTGGTCCCAGCCGCGGGCGCGCCCAGCGGGAGCGGTGGTCAACCGAGTGCGTATGTGCTGGCGGGAGATACCGGAACGGGTTCGTATGACAACACTTACACCATGGCGTACACGCCCAGAGGTTTTCCCTGCAACTACTCCACCCCCCCGACTTGCGCCACTCCGGCGGCGAAGTATTTCGCCTACTACCTGAACGACACCCGAGCTGGCGGAACGGGTTGGGCGGCTGTGGTCGTAACCAAGGCTGGCAGGACCAAAGTTGTGACCTGGAATGGTTCAGCATGGAACTAACGAAGCAAGAGAGGCACATGATGCGAGCAACAAAATCGAGCCAGCGCGGAATGTCTTTGATCGAGATGATGATTGCCTGCGTCGTGCTGTTAGTCGGCGTCGCGGCAACGGCATCTTTGATTCCCCTGGCGATTGGAACAAACGCGAAAAACCGCCAGCAGAGCAATTCGACGGTCATTGCGCAGATGATCATGGAAAAAATTTTAAGCATACCCCCGGGGGCACCCACGGAAACGCTCACAGACTGCACCGGCACTTCAACCACGATTACTCCCACAGGAACGTCCTCGGGTGCAGGCGCGACGCTGCTGTCCTCGGGCGACGTGGACTTCTCACAGAGCGTGGGCAGCTCCGGCGCCCCGGCTGGCTACTACATGCTTTATACCGCCTGCGGCACGAACGGCCGGCAATCCATCTATGACGTCCGGTGGAACATTTTGACGCCCTCGCCGTACGTCATGCGGGTCATCGTTTCAGCCAAATTGAAAGGTTCGAACAATAACGCGGTGCTGTACTCCCCAACGGTAACCATTCGCTCGATGATCGGACAGGGAAATTAATATGAAGACCAAAAATTTAGCTCGCCGGCTTCAGCGCGGGTTTACGCTGATCGAAATGTTGATCGTCGTCGCCGTCATGGGAATCGTTTCCGCGGGCATTCTTGCTCAGATGGACATAGCGCAGCAACGCGGCTATAGCGAGCAAGTGAAGCTCGACAATTTCCAGGAAGCTCGCGACTTCGTCGACCAGTTCTTTCGCGACGTCAACCAGATTGGGTATCCGAATTCGCGGCTGGTGGATACCACCAGCCTTTCGTGGTCGCCGGTGTTGAGCACCCCCGCGGCCTACACCTGGCTCTCTCCGTATGCCAATGACAACCGGCTGGCAATCGGACTGGTGAGCATCGATGCAAACGCCATCCAATTCGAAGGCGATATGAACGGTAACGGCGCAGTGCAGACCGTTATTTATCAGGTTAATGGGAGCGGCAGCTGCTCCTTGTGCCTCCAGCGGAGCCAGGCCGATAAAACCACGGGCAACTCGCTCCCCACACCTACCGGGGCGCAAACGCCGAACTGGGGCACCGAAGTCAATGATGTGATCAGCAGCCCGATTTTCACGTATTTCAAGGCGGACGGAACTCAGATCGCGGTGCCTCAGGATATCAGCACCTCCGGAGGGGCACAGAAACTTGCCGACGTCAAAACCATCAAGATCAGCCTGACTATTCGCAACCCTCTCATCCTCGATCCCCAGACACATCAGGCCATTGAGACGAACTTCGAAGGGGAAGTTTCCATTAACAATTGCTCGATGGCCATGACAGGCCAGCCGACTTCTTGCCAATAGGAGAACCACCATGATTGCATTTTGCAGAAAAAAAACCAGCAGCGCAGAACGCGGAGTGGCCCTGATCATGGCGATGCTGGTGTTGCTGCTGGTCACCGCCGTGGGAATGGGCATGATCATCATGTCCAACACCGAAACGAATATCAGCGCGAACTTTAAGGACGAGCAGACCGCCTACTTCGCGGCAAAAGGGGGCATTGAAGAGGTTCGCGACCGATTGCGAGCGGGCGCGACGAACAGCGTGAACCTCCCCGTGACGCTTGCGAACACGCTGCCAGGAGCGGTCGGCGGGATTCTTTACGTCCTCAATCCCCTGGGCACCGAGACCGTTGCTCCCTGGCTCACTACAGGCACCAATTATCCCGATGACCAGATAGGCAAGGAACTGAACTGCTCCACAGGCGCTCCGCCCGTTGGGATCTGGTGGACTACCCCGCAATCCGCAAGCACGAGCTACGCGACTTCCCCGACCCTCCAATGGAAGTGGGTACGAATCATGGCGAAGGTTAACAAATCCGACACCACCTGTACGAACGTAACTTCAGTGGACGGGAACGTAAACAACAACCGGGTTTGCTGGACCGGGACACATGAGATTGCCACTGCTGCCGCCAGCTGCAACGCGGCCGGCGCCAGTTATCAGCCTGTCTATGAGTTGACCTCCCTGGCGGTAACCTCCGGTGGTTCGCGGCGCATGATGCAGTACGAAGTGAGCCAAAACTCTTTCCCGACTATACCCGGAGCATTCGTTTTTGACGGCTCGGCCCCGAGCTTTAATCCGCCAAATTCGGGTGCTTTCACGGTAAGCGGCACGGACCCCCTCACTCATCCTGGAGCAGGCACCTACGGTTCGATCAACGGAGTGGCCTGTCCTGTACCAGTCAACGAGCCCGCTCTGGGCTCCTTTGACAACCCCGCCACCAGCACGCTAGTGGCTGCCATGGCTGGACCCCCCGATCGGTCGGGTCAATACACCTCGGGAGGTTATGGCGTCCCTGCGGTGTCGAATATGTATTCGACGCTCAGTACCGACTCTATTAACTTAACCACCGTGGACGGTTTGACGCAGTTTGCTAGCATGATCACCACTGCGGCAGGCCCCAACGTCTATGCCAACGGCGTCACTCCCACGAACTTGGGGACCACTACATCGCCCGTAGTTAACGTCGTCAATGGCGACCTTTCGGTCAGTGGCTCCGGAGCGGGCATTCTCCTGGTCACCGGTGTGTTGACCCTGAACGGAGCTTTCTCCTGGGACGGACTCGTCCTGGCGATTGGAGAAGGCGCGATCGTAAAGAATGGCGGTGGCAGCGCCGTAGTGAACGGCTCCATGTTTGCGGCCAACCTTACCACGGGCAATCCCGGTACGGGTGGACCAGGCGCCTATCCCGCTGCCGGATACGGCACTGCCATCGCTTTGGGTTCCAACAACCCGCCGGGTAAACCGTTCTTCGGTTGGAGCGGTGGCGGTAGCTGCACAGTTCAATATGACAGTTGCTGGGTCCAGGCGGTTACGCAATCGCTTCCTTATCACCTGATTACCCAGCGTGAACTGAGTTACTGAGGCGGAGAAATCTGCGGCGCTCAGGATTCCGCCTAGAACAGGTCGAGAAGCTTCAATAACCGTGGCACCCGGCATGCTGGACGAGCAAGGCGCTCGTTCGTCAGCCGGGTGCATTTTTCACGGCAATTCTTTTGAGTGGTCTTTAGCTCATTCCCTTGGAGCTTTCTCCTCTCCACCACCGTGATATCCTGCTATTTACATTTTTCTCGTGCTCTCGCGTGCATTCCTCCGCGCTGACGGGAAGACCCACGACTCCAGGTGGATCGCGACACAAAATGAAAAAAAAGCTAAGGCCACAAATCCTGATCTTCGATGTGGATGGCGTATTGGTGGACGTGCGCGGCACTTATTGGCGTTCCGCCTTGGAGACCGTCCGCCATATTACCGGCAAGCGCGTCACTTATGCCGAGCTGCATCGCTGGAAGAGCAAGCCCGGATTCAACGACGATTGGGCCATGGTGTCCGCTTGGGTGAGTTCGCTTGGGCACCCCGCCTCGTACGAAGAAGCGCGCGCGGCCTTCGAGAGATTTTATTGGGGCAGCAACGGCAAGCCCGGAAACGTGCGAAACGAAAAGCTACTGGTCACGCCGCGGCAGATTGAGAAATGGGCAAAGAGTTTCGAGCTGAATCTTTTTACCGGGCGCACGCGCCAGGAATTTTCTTTTACGTTCGAACGCTGGCCAGGCGCCAGGCATTTCCGCACCATCATCACCATGGACGACGCGAAGAGAAAACCTCATCCTGAAGGCTTGCACAAGATTCTCGGCGGGCGTGATCCTGCCACATCGCTTTATCTAGGCGACAACATTGACGATGCTCTGGCCGCCCGTGACGCCGGCGTTCCGTTCATGGCCATCATTGCCCGCGGCGAACACGGCTATCGCCAGCGCGCCGCGCGCTTCCGCGAGCTCGCCGCCCTCGCCCTTCTCTCTCGCGCGACGGAACTCAACGCCTGGCTGAAGTAATTCGCCGGAAACTTTTTCATTGCGCACAGGGAAAAAGAGAATGGTTTCTGAGCGAAGCTTTTGGATTCCCGGGCTCTAAGCTTATTGGTTCAAAATCTGGCCCGAAATCGGCACAGTCAGTTTGGGGAACGCGGGGTCGTTAGTATCGATGAGCAACAAGCCTTTATAGGAGCCGGCGTGTACATTGTCGGGGTCAACGGCGATGGTGGTTTGGTACCGGTCGCCCTTCGGTCCGCGCTCCCATTTCAGCTTCAGTCCCGGTAAATCCGTGCGCAGGGTAGCGCGAAAATCAGAGCCGTAGCGCGAAAATCAGAGCCGCCCTCCTGGTAGACCATCAAAGTCTGGGCGAGTACGCTGAGCAGGTCAGAGTTCTTCCGGATCTGCGAGATCGGGATAGCTCCGAGATCTACTGAGTCCGGGAACGTGTAAACCCGCTCGTGAAGAAAGGTGTTCGCGGTGATCTCTAGGGTCGGCTGCGCGTCGCTGGAAGTGGCGACGGTGATCGGCTCTGTCTTTCTGCCGCTGGGGCCATCGGGCTTGAGAGTCAAAGTTAACTTGTAGCGCTGGCCAGGCTGGAGCGTTTCCAAGACCGTGGTGAACCCTTCTGTCGGGTGCTCGATTTTGACAATGCGTAGCGGCTGCGGTTCATGATTGATGATTTCGAGGGATGAGGACGCCCCTTTCCCGCGCAGGCCGGAGACGAAGAACGCCGGCAGAGGCGAGACTTCCACAGGTGGAATCACCACGCCGTCGAAGCTCAAGTCGGCCTCCGGCAGGTCGGGATCGTTCAGGAATACCGTGATCTGTCCCTTGAACGGGCCGCTGAGAGCCGCGGTGTCGAGCTTGAAGTGAATAAGACCCTCACCGCCGGGGGCAAGCTCGCGTGGCATGCGAGTCACCAACAGCGGCGAGGTCATGCTGGCCTTTACTATCTTCAGGGCGGCGGAGCCTTCGTTCTTAACCCAGAAATCGTGCTCCACCACCGACCCGTAGATCGCTCTTCCGAAGTCGAAGCGCGTCTGCCGGAAGACCGCCTTCGGAGCCTCGGCGCCAGCCACGGCGGGAAGCGCGGACAACAGGCCGATGAAAACCGTCCCACAGTTCAACGCGAGCTTCACTGCGGATAGAAGCGGACCTGCAACAGCTTCAGCCCGAAGTTATCGTACTGCCAGAAGAAATTCTGGAAGCCGGTTGTAAAGAGTGAAATGGTCCCCAGGGTGGTGTCGATGGTGGTCAGCTCGGTGGTCACGTTCTTGAATTTCTGCTGGCCGCCTCCGCGGACGAACACTGTACTTGCTGTCGAGCAGATCACGGCTCCTAAGTCGGTCGTCCCACAGGTAGTGACGATGGACTTTCCGCCCGGCGTGCCCAACGCTCGGGCCCAGATCGTATACGCCTGCGTCGTTCCTGCCGGGCAGGTAGTATTGGTTAAAGAGTTGCACGGAAGCTGGAAAACGGCGCCGTTACCAGCGCCGGCGACCGGGGTGCCGTCGCAAGCTGTGGCCGGGGTAAAGCCATTGCCGTCGCATACGGTGAATGGACCCTGTGTTAAGTAGATGTTGGTAATAACGTCGTAGGTATTCTTATTAGCTCCGAGCCCCACAAAAATCGTGTGGCGGTTGCTGCCGGTGAGGGGTTGCGTCTTGGGGTCGGATACCCCAATGATTCCCAGCTCGTAGTGAGCCCCGCTCGGCGCGCCATTCCCGGTCTGGGCCATTGACGTTACTGCCGCAAGAACCATCCATGGTTTCTTCATTTTTTCTCCATTTCTTCTGCCAGCCAGTACAGTTTGACAATTTGCTGTAGCCGGAATTCGCAATTCGAGGAGCAGTCAAAACTGACCCCAGGTGGGCTTGGTAGACGGATGGTAGGCCCTCAGAACCTCGAGATGCTACTGTCCTGACGACTAGTTTTGGAGCAGGGAACTTGTCGGCGACAACATCGACGACGCCCATCATTGCGCGCGGCGAACACGGCTACCGCCAGCGCGCCACGCGCTTCCGCGAGCTCGGCGCACTCGCCCTTCTTCCCCGCGTTACAAAACTATTTCGGATTTTGAAATAAATTCAGGGTTTCTCGTGCCGCGGCAAGATTCTGATGGAGTCACGGGCACTAGCTGGCAGGATAGCGGTTTGAGTAAAATGCTCTTTCCTCCGCATCACTTGCGCTGCCCAGGCGCCATTCCGGAAACGCGGCAAGATCGTCCGCCAGAGCTTCAATCGTGCTTCGCAGCTCGAGAGTTGCGAGCCATCGTTCCGGAATCGATTCCACTCCGCCCGCCGCGCCCAGGAGATTCCCGGTAATCGAGCCAGTCGAGTCGCTGTCCCCGCTATGATTCACGGCCAGAATAATCCCGTCCTCAAAATCGCGCGCGGAGAGTGCGCAGTAGATCCCCATCGCGAGCGCCTCTTCCGCCACGAATCCCTTTCCCATCACTCGCAAGGCGCTGCGCTCCCCGGGACGGGTTTGCGCGAGCGCTTCGGCTCGCTCGATTGCCGCCAGAGTTTCCTTGTGAGATTTGTGTTTGCGTAGCTCTTCCTTCGCGGCGTCCATAGCCTCCTTAAGCGGTCTGCCCGCTAAGACCACGCCGACGATTACGGCGAGTACTCCGGCAGTTAGGTAGCCGCTAGGATGTCCGTGCGTGATTGCGGCCAGATCGGCGCCCGTTGCGAAGAGGCTGGGAATCAGCCGGTCGTGTTTTCGCTCACGGATCAGCGCATGGGCGAAATACATTCCAACTGGTGCGATGCGCATTACGCCGCCGCATCCTTTACTGTCGTTGGCGGCCCGGGCGACTTTGCCGCGGCTGGTTTGCAGCGCGGACAGGCAGGTGGTTCCAGGTGCACGCCGCGTGAAAAGCTTTTTCTGTTGGAGTAGCCAGCTCGCCTTACCGCCTACAGAAGATACCAACCGGGAATTCTCTTGAGTCATCAGCCAGCGTGCGTAGGAACCCGCTACGGCCTGAAAGAAATCAGGAGGTTGACCTTGCAGGGACGAAGCCACTTGAGCGGAGAGCATGCCCTCCGCTGTAAATAGCGTCATCTGGGTGTCGTCGGTGATAGATCCTAGCTTTCCATACGCCGGCGCATAGTCGCGGATTCCTCCTTCACCGTGGACCTTTACAATTTCGTCGACGTCCAGGAATTCAACGGGGGCGCCGAGGGCGTCACCGACCGCTCCTCCAAGCAAGCAGCCGTGGAATTTACTGCGAAGTTGCGCATCGGATTGAATCCGGGGAAGGGGCATTTTTCCTGGGAGCCGTGGGAGAACAACTCTCTCGATGAATAGCTTACTGCGATTTCGGCAGAATAGAGCCAGCCATATTCGCAGTTTTCGGCGTCTCACAGTGTTGGGACCTTTTCTTCCATGCGGGGAAAGAATCAAAAGGTTGCCAAAGGAATCCCGGATTTGAACGTGACAATCCTGCACCCCGAATGATTCGCAGTCAGAAGGGTCGCCTTGACATGGCTGTCTACTCGGCCTACACTACGGAGTTTTTAGATGGTCCTGAAAGCGCGCTGAGGCGCGGGGCCTCCGTGAAGAAGGGCACGAACAGGGAATGGACAAGGTCAAGCCAGGCATGGACAAGAAAAGGCTCGAGTACTACAAAAAGAAATTACAGGCACGGCGGGAAGAGTTGATGAAGACCATAGCGCGTACGCAGGAAGAGGGCCGCATGGCGGACGAAGATCCCACCGTGGACCTGGCGGACAAGGCGGCGAACTCCTATACCAAGGAGTTTCTATTTGGCATGACAAATACGGACCGCACGATCCTGAACATGATCGACGCGGCACTGAAGCGTATCCAGACCGACGAATACGGTGTCTGCGCGAATTGCCAGGAAGAGTTGCAGCAGAAGCGCATGGAAGCGGTGCCGTGGGCCAAGCACTGCCTGGCGTGCCAGGAAAAGATGGAGCAAGGGTTGTTGTAAGTCTGTAACCCTCCGCTACTGGATTACGGGGGCTGATGGCAAGCATAGCTAGACTGATTATCCCAATGTACATTTCCTCTTCAATTAAAAGATAAAGAAGAGTAGATTTCTGGCTGCGTGGCGGACGGAAACCCATCCAGCGGCATTGGTGTAGTTCGGCGCGGAGGTGTGCGCGGCTGGTCGCGACAGGGCCGCGGCTGGCTGGCAGAGATCGGCGATGCGGTCGTAAGCGTGTTTTTTCCAGCTGGATGCCGCATCTGCGAGAGGTTGCTGACGACCTCGAGCCGAGTCCCCATTTGTGACGAATGCCTCCAGTCGTTTGAACGCGTACCAAGTATGCTTTGCGAGGTGTGCGGCCGGCCGCTGCCTGGTTTGGCGCAGAACGCGGAGCAGCTGCTGATGTGCCCCGCGTGCCGGGACAAAACCTATGCTTTTGACCGTGCGCGAAGCTTCGCCCTGTATCAAGGGACCCTGGTGCGGGCAATTCTGCTCTTGAAATTCGAGCATATTGAGCCGCTCGGAACGTGGTTTGCACAGCGCCTAGCCGACCTGGTCGGCACGGAAGGAGATAGGCTTGCAGCGGACGTGGTGGTTCCGGTACCACTTCATCGCGAACGCGAGCGGGAGCGGGGCTACAACCAAGCCGCGCTGATCTCCAAACCCTTGGCGAGACGCCTGCAATTGCCGCATAAAGCGGTGCTTTTGGTGCGTACCCGGGCGCGACCGGACAAGCAAGTACTGAGTTTGGAGGAACGGTGGGAGTCCGTGCGTGGTGCTTTTGCGACACGTCCGGGCAGCCAAGTTGACAACCTACGCGTCTTACTGGTAGATGATGTATTGACGACAGGAGCGACGCTTGATGCCTGTGCGCGCGCGTTGCGCGAGGCGGGAGCCAAATCGGTGGCCGGGTTGACAATAGCACGGGCCGTAAGAAACCCCCTGCCAAGCCCCGGCGAATGGTAAGATAACCACCGGCACAAGTCGGTGGACTCCCGGGGGCGCTATACCCCCGAAGCAGCGGGCGTGGCTATGCCCGGCGCCGAAGGTTCCGAAGGTCCCGCAGGCAGTAGATCCCACAACCCGTTTTTGGCAAGGCGTGCGTCCTTGATGCAGTAACCGGTGTTGTTCATAAAGGCTACGTACGAGCCGATCAACGTAACTGCAGTCCGGCGCGCAATGGTCTTAATGCTAAAGGGCGTGGCGCAAGCCGAAGAGATGCACAACACGGAAGTGCATTCCGCAGCGCATGCGCACAAAGTACCGTCGGTAATCCGGCTGTTGGCGTATAGACACATTCCGCAGCAGAGCCGCGCACTTTCACGAAAGAACATTTTGCTGCGGGACCGCAACATGTGCCAGTTCTGCGGGCGGGTATTTCCCAGTTCGGAACTGACCCTGGATCACGTTGTACCGCGTTCGCGCGGCGGCCGTTCCACCTGGGAAAACCTGGTGGCTTGCTGCTACCGCTGCAATAACGGCAAGGGTGACAGGACACCCGAAGAAGCAGGGTTGAAACTGGCCAGAAGACCGCGGCCGTTTACCTTGCACACCTCCAGGCAGCTGATGAGGCTGATCGGCCACCGCGACGAGCGGTGGCGTAAGTATTTGTTTTACTGATATTTACGCTGCTAAATCGATTTTTTGAAAAAAGTTAGATGGAGAGGAAACCTTTTTCGCTGGCGGCCATCTAACTTATCAATACCACTTCGAGGACACACCCCGGGAGGCGGTTAGGGCTATGCCCCTAACCGCTTCTCTCCTTTTACGCCAGCTTTTCGTGGATAGTATTTTTAGGTGATTTCTTGACGGCCCGATTTCGGGAAGCTCTCCAGTGCCGCCTCTTCGCTTGGGAATTCCGGGAAGACTTGATAGAGGTGCGTAACCTTCAGGATTTCTTCTATTTTTGGCGACAGGCCGACGACTTTCATTTGCCCGCCTCCCTTTACGACGGAAACGTATATCCTCGCGAGTTCGCCTATCCCGGAGCTGTCCAGATACTGCAAGCCGCTCAGATTCAGGACCAAATTTCTTCGGCCCTCTCGCAAGAGGCGAGAAATGGAATCGTGCAAGGCTCCGGTCTCGAAGGAAGTCAGGCGCCCTGATACTTCAAGGAGAGAAATAGGACCCGCGTGTCGAATGCGGACTGCAAAGTTTGTGGTCTGCAACGTTCCCACCCGATCTGCTGGGGAAACACATTTTACGTGCGACAGGGCTGTCGTGTGCAGGAATTTTCTAGGGGTCACAAATGCTTGTGGGGAAATCGCGGCACTCTGCCGGAAGGATGGAGATAACGATCGCAGTCACTGGCGCATGACCACGCGCAGGCCGTGGCGCCAGCTTTCCGCAAGGCCCACGCGCACAATTTCAAGTTCCGGTGACAGATAGTTCAAGAGATCGTCCGTGGTCGGATGGAATCGCAGGGCAGGCGCGACGAGATAAACGAGCGGCGAAGACTGCTGCAATTCAACACCTGGAAAATACCCATAGCGCGCGATCTCCCCGCTATGCAATTGCCGGCGCACCCGCAGCCAATAATCCGCGGCCTGCAACGGCAAATGGATGTGTTCACTGGCCTTTAGTTCGATGACCGCGAGCCGTCCGGAGCGCGTCACCGTGAGGAGGTCGAGGATGCCATGTTCGCCTCCGGCATTCGCAAAAACCTGCGCGTAGACAAATCGCTGATCGAATGCAGCGTCAATGCGTGTGACGTCTTCGCGAACGATGGATTCTAGCCAGCGCTCGGGCTGCGCGCGATAAAGCGCATGGCCCGTGTCACTCGCGAGCGAGTGGCGGTGAATCTCAAGATCGCGCAGAAGATGCTTGAATGCAGGGCGTGAAGCGGTAGTGAGCTCATCGCGCGCATCGTTGATTCCAAAGAATACGCGGCCGTCATGCCAACGTGCGAAAGGCAAGCCGCGAAAACGCAACCACACCTCGCGGGATTGCGCTGCAGGATGCACGGTCACCGCCTGGGGCGCTAGTGCGACGATAGCATCCAGCGCTGGACGCGCCTGATCGCGCAAAGACTCCGATTCGCGATGCGGCACGAGCCAGGTATCCACGTTGCCTGTGCGCCGGGGATCGATTTTCTCGAGAATATTTGGCGCGGGGTCGTGCTCGTAAAGCTCCACGGTAAGTTCCGAGTCGACCGCGGCGAGACGGTGCGCTACCATGCCGCTCGCGTTTTTGGGAAGAATCAAGCGAATGCCGGTTATGGTTCCACGCCGGCTCGCTTGGCGCGCCCGGTGCAACCAAAGGAGAGCGAAAGTGAGGCTATTGCCGATGGTTTCCGAGGATTCTCCAGCGGGCACCGCCAACACAGCGACGTGTGTGGTCCCGCGGCGGAGAAGGCCCCGGGCGTAATTTCCAGAGAGCGAATGCTCCAGATCGGGAGAAACTGCCAGCGACTCAAGCCTTTCATCGGGGAATTGTTCGGCTAGAAGGTGCGCGAGCCGGTCGCGGAATTCCTCCCGTGAAAGCTCCCGCGCGCCGCGCTCAAACTCCCTGCGAATAAATTCGAGCCGGTCGGGTTTGCTGCGGCCAAAGCGCTCCACTGCCAGGGCTAGTCGCCGCTCGGAATGATCGGTAATGGCCAGGACGCGGCGCGTGAGATTGAACTGCTCCGACCAAAGGTGCAGCAAAGGCTTTTCGTCCTCGCCGCGCACTTCCCATGACATGCCTGCAAAGGGCGCGACGCAACCGCCGTTCTCGCGGACTTCGATGACCCCAGAGTTGGCAAACTCCCGCAGGCTGGCCTGCAATTCGGCCGCAAGTTCCATGCACAATATTATATATGAGGTATGTAGTTTGTGGACTATCTATTTCCGGGCTAGGGTAGCTGTCAGTAACTCCTAGAGTGTCATCGGCCTACGGTTAGCCGCTGAACTAACGGCTCCGGAAGATGAGCGGCGCGCATGCGTTCCTGGACGATTGAGATATCATACGGCACGCGCCAGAACTCGACCACTT
>WNFJ01236557.1_pt1 | contig 31077 bp, 29 predicted proteins | sample 5400461 | NCBI WGS metagenome assembly WNFJ01 (sample SAMN13153349, study PRJNA577476) | soil metagenome | isolation source: 115 cm saprolite on Douglas fir-dominated hillslope | place: USA:California | collected 2013-09-17
TGGCCTTGAGCCTCGTGATCAGCTCCTCGAACGACGCGCGCGAGATGATCGAGTTGAACTGGGTGCGGTAGTTGGCGACGAGGCTCACGCCCTCGATGTTCACGTCGTAGGCGCGCCAGCGCTCGCCCTGCGCGAACATCTTGTAGTCCACGGGCACCTCGGTGCCCTGCCGCGTGACGATCCGCGTGCGCACCGTGACGAGATCGCCGTCCGTGATCTCGCCGGTGTAGAGGATGCGCTCGCCCGTGTAGCCCTCGATCTTGGCGATGTAGGAGCGCTCGAGGAGATCGCCGAAGAGCCGGATGAACTCGTCGCGCTCGGCCGGCGTGCGCGCCGGCCAGTGACGGCCGAGCGCGCGCTGCGAGATCGCGGCGAAGTCGAAGATCTGGTTGGCGATCGCCCGGATGGCGGCGCGGCGCTCGGCCGACCGGCGGTCCTTCCGGAGCTCGGGGTCCTCGAGCACCTTCAGCACGTGATCCACGCTCTGGTGGAGCTGATCGGTGGCGGGCCCGGCCCACGCGCCGCCGGCCGGGAGGAGCGCGACGAGCGTGGCGAGCACGGCGAGCGTGCGGCGCCAGGTCATAGTATGGTCATAAGCTACCATGGGCGACCGGCTCCGGGACAAGACCGCGATCGTCACGGGCGCGGGCTCGCGCGGCCCGGGCCTCGGCAACGGCAAGGCGGCGGCCATCCTGTTCGCGCGTGAGGGCGCGCGCGTCCTCTGCGTCGACCAGATCGGCGAACGGGCGCAAGAGACGGCCGGGCTGATCCGCGGCGAGGGCCGCGAGGCCGTGGCGCTCGCCGCCGACGTGACGCGCGCCCACGACTGCGCGGCGATGGTCGCCGAGGCCGAGAAGCGCTGGGGAGGCCTCGACATCCTCCACAACAACGTCGGCATCGAGTCGCGCAAGGACCTCCTCGAGACCCGCGAGGACGAGTGGGATCAGGTGATGGCGGTAGACCTCAAGTCCATGTTCCTCGCGACCCGCGCCGCGGTGCCGGCGATGGTGAAGCGCGGCGGCGGCGCCGTCGTCTGCGTCTCGTCGATCGCCGGCTTCCGCGGTCACGGCCGCACGGCGTACGCCACGGCGAAGGCCGGCGTCATCGGCTTCGTCCGCTCGGTCGCGGTGCAGCTCGGCCCGAAGGGCATCCGCGTGAACGCGATTGCCCCGGGCGCCGTCTGGACGCCGATGGTCGAGAGCCTGGGTCCCGAGGCGCGCGAGCGCCGCCGCCTCGCGAACGCCCTCGGCACCGAGGGCACCGCGTGGGACGTCGCCTGGGGCGCGGTCTATCTCACGAGCGACGAGGCGCGCTGGGTCACGGGCCAGACGCTCGTCATCGACGGCGGCATCACGATCACGACGCGCGAGGGCTCGCTCGGCGCCTCCCGGTGAGGAGTCACTCCCTGAGACACGGGTCTCGCAGGGCGCGCCTCACCGCCCGCCTTCTTCCAGGGTCGCTCCTCGCGCTGCTTCTCGTCGCGGCGGCGGGGTGCGCGCGGACGTCCGAGATCGAGTGGGAGAGCCCGATCGGGCGGACCCAGCCCCTGGCCGGGAGGATCTGGGACGTCGGGGCGGCCGCCTTCGTCGAGCCGCGGACGCTCGTCGAGCGGCTCGCGGCGAGCCGCTGGGTGCTCCTCGGCGAGCGCCACGACAATCCCGACCACCACGCGCTCCAGGCGCGGCTCGTGCGCGAGCTGGCGGCCAAGGGCCGCCGCCCCGCCGTGGGCTTCGAGATGTTCTCGACCGACGACGCGCCGGCGATCGCACGCTACCTCGTCGGCTCGAAGAACGCCGCCGGCCTGGGCGCGGCGGTCGGCTGGCAGCGGTCGGGCTGGCCCGACTGGCGCCTCTACGAGCCGATCGCCCAGGCGGCGCTCGACGCGGGCCTGCCGATCGTCGCGACCAATCTCTCCCGCGCCGCGACCGAGGCGCTGCGGCGGAACGGGCTCGGCGGCCTCGGTCCCGTGATGCTGAGGCAGCTCAAGCTCGACGCGCCGCCGCCCGCCGTCCGTGCGTCGATGGCGGGGGTGATCCGCGAGGCGCACTGCGGCCAGACACCGGACGCCGCGCTCGACCGGCTGATGGACGTCCAGTGGGCGCGCGACGCGCGCATCGCCGAAGCGCTCGCGCGCGCCGGCCGGCGTGACGGGGCGGTGCTGATCGCGGGCGCGGGCCACGTGCGCCGCGACCTCGGGGTGCCGGTTCACCTCGAGCGGCACGCGCCCGGCACGACGATCGCCGCCGTGGCGCTCCTCGAGGTCGAGGCGGGCGCGACGGCGCCGACGGACTACGCCGCGCGGCACGGTGGCGCCCTGCCCTTCGACTACGTGTGGTTCACGCCGCGGATCGACGACGTGGACCCGTGCGCAAAGTTCGAGAAGTCGCTGGAGGAGCTCAGGAAGTCGACGCAGGAGCCGGGACAGCCGTGAAGATCGTGGCGAAACGCGTGTACGACCCGCCGGCGCGGGCCGACGGCGCGCGCGTCCTCGTCATGCGTCTCTGGCCGCGCGGGATCCGCAAGGAGCGCGTGGACCTCTGGCTCAAGGAGCTCGGCCCCGTCGTGCCCCTGCTCCGCGCGTTCCGCGGCGGCCGGATCGGCTGGGCGGAATACCGCCGCCGCTACCTCGTGGGCCTCGAGCGCCCGGAGGCCCGGGAGGCGCTCGCCGCGGCGCGCGCGCTCGCGCGCCGCGGGCGGGTGACGCTGCTCTGCGGCTGTCCCGACGAGGCGCGGTGCCACCGCTCGCTGCTCCGGGACTATCTGCTAGACTGAGCCGCGTGGCGCGCGCGCTGGCGCTCGTTCTGGGTCTCGCGTGGCTCCTCGGCGCGGCGCCGGCCGGCGCCGAGCACGAGGTTTATTACCGGTACCTCGTGCTCGGCTTCGTGAAGGACGCGCGCGGCCGGCCCGTGGCCGGCCGGCAGGTCGAGTTGGTGCGCGACAAGACGGGGTTCTTGTACCTCGCCGAGACGGACGCGAAGGGCTTCTACCTCATCGTCGCGCGCCTCGGCGACGAGAGCGCGGGCGAAGGGCTCACGCTGACGCTCGGCGGGACGCCGTGGAGGCTCACGGCGCGGTTCGATCCGACGAACCACACCGACGACCGGGGCACTCGCGTGGACCTGGAAGGCGCGCGGTTGGTCGAGCGGCCGTCCTGGTTCCGCTCGACGCTGGCGGCGACGCTCGGGCGCTGACGGAAGGCAGGCGGAGAGAAAGGTGGACCTGCGATGACGAAAGCGGCGAAGTCCATGAAGGCCTACGTGCTGATCGAGACGGCTCCGGGCAAGACGAAGTCCGTCAAGAAGGAGCTGACGGGGATCGCGGGCGGCCAGTCCACCGTGATCGCCCTCGACGCGGTCACCGGTCCCTTCGACTTCATCGCCGTCGTCGAGGGCCCCACGCTCGACTCGGTCGGGCGGCTCGTCACCGACGCCATCGGGGCGATCGACGGCGTGACGCGCACGACGACGTGCCTGGCGGTGTCGCTGGCCTGATCGGGTCGCCATGCGCGTGCTCGTGATCGGCGGCACCGAGTTCATCAGCCTGCACCTGGTGCGCGCGCTCCAACGCGACGGTCACGAGGTGTGCGTCCTGAACCGCGGCCGCAACCCGGCGCGCCTCCCCGCAGGCGTCCGGACGCTCGTCTGCGACCGCAAGGACCACGCGGCGCTCCGCGCGCGGCTCGCGGGCGAGCGCGTGGACGGGCTGATGGACATCGCCTACGCTCCCACGACGGGCGCCGACGTCGAGGCGCTCCTCGACGCCCTCCACGGGCGCGTCGGCCACGCCGTCTTCGTGTCGACGGGCCGCGTCCACGACCACGCGCTCCCCATCCCCTACCACGAGGACACGCCGCGGAGCCTCTACTGGGGCGAGTACGCGAAGAACAAGATCGAGGGCGAGGACGCCTGCCTGCGGCGCCATCGCGAGCGCGGGCTCCCGGTCACGATCGTCCGGCCGACGCACGTCTACGGTCCGCTGAACACGCGGAACAACGAGACGTTCTTCTTCGACCGCCTCGTGCGCGGCCGGCCCGTCCTGGTGCCGGGGGCCGGCGGCTGGCTCCGCCAGTTCGGCCACGTCGAGGACCTCGCCGACGCGATGGCGCGCATGCTCGGCGCGCCGGCGGCCTTCGGCCGCGCCTATAACGTGAGCGGCGAGGAGGCGATCACCCAGGTCGGCTTCATCGAGCTGATCGCCGACGTGATCAAGCGCCCGCTCACGCTGGTCCACGTCGAGACGCCGCGCGGCGGGACGCCCGTGCCCTTCGGCCAGAACCTCGTCTACGACTGCCACGCGGTCTACACGACGACGCGGATCCGCGCGGAGCTCGGGATCCGGCCCCGCTACGCGCTCGCCGCCGGGATCGCGCAGACCTTCGAGTGGTACCTGCGCGAGGGCCTGGACCGCCGCGAGCTCGACTTCGCGGCCGAAGACGCGTTCCTCCGGTGACGCGCCCGACGATCCTCGTCTACCACGGCGACCCGAAGTACGCCGGGCTCGTCCGCGTCCCGAAGGGCCGGGCGGTCGTGCGCGCCGCGGCGACGCCCTCCGAGGCCGCCGAGCTGGCCGGCGACGCCGAGATCCTCTACGCCTGGAAGTTCCCGCAGCACCTCTACGCGCGGGCGCCCAAGCTCCGGTGGCTCCAGGTGATGGGCGCCGGCGTGGACTGGGCGCTCGGCCCGGAGGTGCCGCCCCGCGTCGTCGTCACGCGCGCCCCGGGTATCTTCGGGCCGTGGATGGCCGAGTACGTCGTCGGCTGGTGCGCGTGGGTCACCCAGCGCATGGAGACGTACCGCGAGGCCCAGCACCAGCGCCGCTGGCTCGACCACGTCCTGCCCGACCGCCTGCTCGGCAAGACGCTCGCGATCGTGGGCCTGGGCGACATCGGCCGCGCCGTCGCGCGCGCGGCGCGCGCCCTCGGCATGCGCGTCGTCGGCGTGAGCCGCTCGGGCCGGCCCGTGCGCGAGGCCGAGCGCGTCTTCCGGGTCGGGCAGCTCGCGCTCGCCCTCCGCGACGCCGACTTCGTCGTCGTCCTCGTGCCGCTGACGCCCGAGACGACGGGACTCGTCGGGGCCGACGCCCTCGCCGCGATGAAGTCGACCGCCTGGCTCGTCAACATCGCGCGCGGCGCGGTCGTGAACGAGACGGCGCTCGCCGAGGCGCTCGAGCAGCGGCGCATCGCGGGCGCCGTCCTCGACGTGTTCGCCACCGAGCCGCTGCCCCCGCACCACCCGCTCTGGCGGATGGACAACGTCGTCATCACGCCGCACATCTCGGGACCCAGCACGCCCGAGGAGATCGCGCCCGTCTTCAACGACAACCTGGCGCGCTACCTCGCGGGCAAACCGCTCCGCCACGTCGTGGACAGAAAGCGAGGCTACTGACCGTGCCCTCACGCCGCAGCGAGATCACGATGTCCGAGAAGGAGCTGGAGCGCTTCCTCGACGAGGAGCGCGTGCTCACGGTCGCGAGCCTCGGCTCGAACGGCCGCCCGCACCTCATGCCCCTCTGGTACATCCGGGACGGCCTGGTGCTCTCCGCCTGGACCTTCGGGAAGTCGCAGAAGGTCAAGAACCTCGAGCGCGACCCGCGCGCGACCGTCCAGGTCGAGGCCGGGCGTGACCGCTACGAGCAGCTCCGCGGCGCCATGCTCGAATGCGACGTGACGATCGAGCGCGACCCCCAGAAGGTCACGGACGTCGGCCTCCGCCTGATGGCGCGCTACGCCGGCGCCGACCCGCCGCCCGAGGCGCGCGCCCAGGTGCTCCAGCAGGCGCAGAAGCGCGTCGCCCTCCGCTTCAGGCCGACCCGCATCGTCTCCTGGGACCACCGCAAGCTCGCCGGCGCCTACTGAGCGACACCGCCGTCGGGTTGACGATCCTCCCGTCCGGCGCTAGGCTGCGTGCCACGAACCTCGAGGTGACGAGCCGATGAGCCTGAGCAGCATCCGCGGACCTCCCTGACGGCGTCGTTCGCCTGTGTCCCGTCCCGCTCGAAGGACAACGTCGTCTCGCTGTGACGAGGAGGTCAGAGCGATGCCCCATTACCTGAGCGACGAGGAGCTGAAGCGGACGGCGCCGGCCGAGCTGGCGTCGTTCCGGTCACCGATTCCCACCCAGATCGTTTCCAACGGCGAGTTCAACCCGCTGCCCCAGACCCGCGAGCAAGCGCGGGTGGAGGCCCGCATCAAGGAGCTGGCCGCGGGGCTCGGCAAGAAGCACGGCATGAGCCGGCGGCGGTTCCTGGCCAGCAGCGCGGGCATGGCGGCGGCGTTCCTCGCGATGAACGAGGTCTTCGGCCCCGTCTTCGACGTCAGCCCGGCCGAGGCCTCGAGCCCGGGCGTCGCCGATCTGCGGACGAGCGCCCTGGCCGGCCAGTTCATCATCGACGACCAGACCCACTTCGTGCGCGACGATTTCAAGCAGGACGGGCTCCTCGACCTGGCGAAGTACGCCAGGCAGCACTGGAACCCCGCCCTCGTCGGCGAGAACGACCTCGCGCGCTACAAGTTCGAGAACTACGTCAAGGAGATCTTCGTGGACAGCGACACGAAGATCGCGCTCCTCTCGGGGGCGCCGTTCGACGACCGGACGTGGGACCTCCTGAGCAACGACCAGATCGCGATGGCGCGCGCGGCCATCAACAAGATCGCGGGCTCGCGCCGCCTGCTGGGCCACACGGTGTTCACGCCGAAGCGCGCGGGCTGGATGGACGAGGTCGATCGCGCCATCAGCGTCCTCAAGCCGGACAGCTGGAAGGGCTACACGATCGGCGACCCGCTCTTCCCCTCGAAGCTCGGCTCGTACTGGCGCCTCGACGACCAGAAGCTCATGTACCCGTTCTACGAGAAGATCGTGAAGGCCGGGATCACGACCGTGTGCATTCACAAGGGGCTCCTGCCGCTGGATTACGAGAAGTCGTGGCCCGGCGTGTGGGAGTACAACACGGTCTGGGACGTCGGTCAGGCGGCGAAGGACTGGCCGCGGATCAACTTCGTCATCTACCACTCGGCGCTCCGGGCCTTCCTCGAATCGCCCGGCGCGTCGCTCGCCGAGTTCGATCAGACCGGCCGCATCAAGTGGGCGACCGACCTCGCCGAGATCCCGGCGAAGCTCGGCGTGAGCAACGTCTACGGCGAGATCGGGACGTCGTTCGCCAACTCCGCGGTCGCCAACCCGCGGTTCGCCGCGGCCCTCCTCGGCACCCTCGTGCGCGGACTCGGCGCCGACCGCGTCGTCTGGGGCTCGGACTCGCTGTGGTACGGCTCGCCCCAGTGGCAGATCGAGGCGCTGCGCCGGCTCGAGATCCCCGGCGACATGCAGAGGAAGCACGGGTTCGCCCCGCTGGGTCCGGCCGACGGGATCGTGAAGAGCGCGATCTTCGCGGGGAACTCCGCGCGGCTTTACGGGGTCGACGTGAGGGCGGCGCAGGGTGCGATTCCCCGGGACAAGGTCGCGGCGATCAAGGCGGAGTACGTTGCGATGGGTGGCATGCGCAGCAACGCCCGGTACGGCTACGTGCACCGGGCGAGGGCGTAACGGAGACCGGAACGGGACCAGGGCGGGGCCATCCCGCCCTGGGTCCTCGATCTCCCCTAGCGCGCCAGCTCCTGGAGCTCCGGGATCACCCACAGCGGCTTGTCGCCGGCGGCGACCCGCTGGATGTTGTCGAACGCGTTGCGGAACGCGCGGCTCCAGTTCTCCCACGTCGGCCCCGCCATGTGCGGCGTGAGCGTGACGTTCTCGAGCTTGAAGAGCGGGTGGTCCTTAGCCGGCGGCTCCTCGAGCAGGACGTCGAGCCCGGCGGCGAGGATCTGTCCCGACGTGAGCGCCCCGTGGAGGGCCTTCTCGTCCACGACGGGGCCGCGGCACGTGTTGATGAACACGGCGCTCGGCTTCATCATCGCGAACTGGTCGCGGCCCATCATGCCGCGCGTCCGGTCGGTCAGCGGGACGTGCAGGCTCACGACGTCGGACGTGCGGAGGAGCTCCGGGAGGAGCGCGAACCGGACGCCGAGCGCGTCCTCCTGGTCTTCGCGGAGCCGCACGATGTCGTAGTACCGGACCTGCATGTCGAAGGCCTGGGCCCGGCGCGCCACCTTCTTGCCGATGTTGCCGAGGCCCACGATGCCGAGGGTCTTGCCGTGGAGCTCGAAGAGACGCGGCGACGAGAAGTCTCCCACCCGCCACTTGCCCGCCGCGACGTTATTGTGGTGCCAGACGAGCTTCTTGGCGACCGCGAGCATGAGCATGATCGTGTGCTCGGCGACCGCGATCGAGTTGGCGCCGCCGTTGTTGCAGACGGGCACCTTCGCCTTCCGGGCGGCCTCGATGTCCACGCGGTCGTAGCCGGCGCTGACGAGCTGGACCAGCTTGAGCCGGGGCGACGCGCGGTAGAAGTCGTTGCCGAGGTTCGTGCGGGCGAACCCCACGAGAAACTCCGCGTCCTCCATGGCGTCGAAGAACTCGGGCAGCGTCTGGTCCACGGCCTGGAGCTGATAGCCCGCCGGCAAGAGCGAGCGGGCCGTCTCGACCAGCGGCGCGGGGAGCTTGGGTGAGAGAACGATCTTGATTGCCACGGGCGCTCCTTTGGTGGAAGATTTCAAGCCGACATGAAGATTCTATATACACCCGTTCTGATCGTTCCGTCGCTCGAACCCGCGGACCGCGCCCGGATCCTCGAGGCGGCCGGTCCCGGGGCCGCCCTGGTCGGCGCGAAGGACGCCGCCGCCCAGCGCCGCGAGATCGTCGACACGGACATCCTGTTCGGCCGCGTCGCGCCGGAGATCTACGTCCTCAACCGCCGTCTCAGGTACTACCACTCGATCGGCGCCGGCGTGGACGCGGTCCTCTGCCCGGAGCTGATCGAGAGCGACGTCCCCCTGGCGAGCGAGAAAGGGGGCGTCGGCATCCACCTGGCGGAGCACGCCTTCGCGCTCCTCCTCGGCCTGACCCGCGGCGTCCACACGGCCCTCCGGCGGCCCGACTACTCGCTGCGGGAGCCGATCAGGCACGAGCAGCGCGAGCTCTACGAGCTCACGCTGGGGATCGTCGGCCTCGGCGGCACGGGACGCGCGGTCGCGCGCCGGGCGCTCGGCTTCGGCATGCGCGTGCTCGCGGTGGACATCGAGGACGTGCCCCCCGAGCCCGGCGTCGAGGCCGTCTGGAAGCCCGACCGCCTCGGGGAGCTCCTCGGCCTCTCCGACGTCGTCGTGATCGGCCTGCCGCTCACGAAGGCGACCCATCACCTCTTCACGCGCGACCTCTTCCGCCGGATGAAGCCGAGCGCGATCCTCATCAACGTCACGCGGGGCGCGATCGTCTACGGCGACGACCTGGTCGCCGCGCTGAAGGACGGGCTCATCTGGGGCGCGGGGCTCGACGTGACCGACCCGGAGCCGCTCCCGCCCGGCCACCCGCTCTGGACGCACCCCCGCGTGATCGTCACGCCGCACACCGCGGGCGGCTCGCCGCGGCGCGCGGGGCGCGTGATCGACACCTTCTGCGAGAACCTCCGGCGGCTGCGCGACGGCCGGCCGCTCCTGGCCCTGATCGACAAACACAAGGGGTATTGACCATGAAGGGCGTCGTCTTCCTCGGCAACCGGAAACTCGAGCTGCGCGAGTTCCCCGACCCGACGCCGGGGCCGGGAGAGGTCGTGCTCGCGATCAAGGCGTCGGGCATGTGCGGGAGCGACCTCCACCCCTACCGCGCCGCGGGCAACGCCGCGGCGGCGCTCGGCCTCGGCGGCCAGGGCGGGCCCGTCATCGCGGGCCACGAGCCCTGCGGCGTCGTCGCCGCGCGCGGGCCCGGCGTCGCCCCCGAGGAGGCGCCGGAGGGCCAGCGCGTGATGAACCACCACTACAAGGGCTGCGGCCTCTGCAAGCACTGCCGCGCCGGCTGGTCGCAGCTCTGCCGGAGCGGGATCGTCGTCTACGGGATGACGGGCCACGGCGGGCACGCGTCCTACATGAAGATCCCCGCGCGCACGCTCGTGCCCCTGCCCGACGAGCTCTCGTTCGAGGAGGGCGCGGCGATCTCGTGCGGCACGGGCACGGCCTACGGCGCGTTGAAGCGCCTCGACGTCTCGGGGCGCGACACGCTCGCCGTCTTCGGCCAGGGGCCCGTGGGGCTCTCCGCGACGCTGCTCGGCAAGGCGATGGGCGCGCGCGTCATCGCGGTGGACATCGCCCCCGAGCGTCTCAAGCTCGCGACCGAGTTCGGCGCCGACGCGACCGTGAACGCGAAGGCGGTCGATCCCGTCAAGGCGATCCGCGAGCTCACCCGCGGCGAGGGCGTCGAGACCGCGATGGACTGCACCGGCAACCCGGACGCGCGTGTGGCCGCCGTGCGGTGCGCGGCGACGTGGGGGCGCGTCGCGTTCGTCGGCGAGGGCAACACGACCACGTTCGACATCAGCCAGGACATGATCCGGAGGCAGCTCACGATCCACGCCTCGTGGACCTTCTCGAGCGTCGGCCAGGGCGAGTGCGCCCGCTTCATCGCGGACCGCCGCATCCCGCTCGCGAAGCTCATCACGCATCGCTTCACGCTCGAGCAGGCGGACGAGGCCTACCGCCTCTTCGACACGCAGACCACCGGCAAGGGGGTATTCGCACCATGACGACGCACAATCGGCGCAAGTTCCTCACGTCCGCCGCCGGCACGGTCGTCGCCGCGGGGCTCGCGGGCCGGGCCGCCACGGCGCTGGCCCAGGCGACGGCCAGGAAGATCAAACCCGCCGCGACCGACGTGCTCCTGGTCGTTGACGTCCAGAACTGCTTCGTCCCGGGCGGCACGTTGCCCGTCAAGGAGGGGGATCAGATCGTCCCGCTGATCAACCGGATCGCGGCGGCCTTCCAGCACGTGGTCCTCACGCAGGACTGGCACACGCCGGGCCACGCCTCGTTCGCGTCCCAGTACCCCGGGAAGAAGCCCTTCGAGACGATCAGCCTCGCGTACGGCACTCAGGTGCTCTGGCCTGACCACTGCGTGCAGGGCACGCCGGACTCCGACCTCCACAAGGACCTGAAGATCCCCCACGCCGAGCTGATCATCCGGAAGGGCTACCGGAAGCAGATCGACTCGTACTCGGCCTTCTTCGAGGCGGATGGCAAGACGCCGACGGGTCTCGTCGGCTACCTCCGCGAGCGCGGCCTCACGCGGGTGTTCCTCACGGGCCTCGCCACGGACTTCTGCGTCGCGTGGTCGGCGTTGGACGCGCGCAAGGCTGGTTTCGAGGCTCTCGTCATCGAAGACGCGACGCGCGGCATCGACGCCGGAGGGTCGCTCGCGAAGGCGTGGCAGGACATGCTCGGCGCGGGCGTCAAGCGCATCCAGTCCACGGACCTCGACATCTGACCGTCTGGGGGCTCGTCGCGTGACGCAGACCTCCGCGTGCTGATCCGCGGCGGGACGGTCATCGACTCCGCGCAGAACCTGCACGCCGTGCGCGACGTCAGGATCCGCGGCCGCAGCGTGGCGGCGCTCGGCGACGGCCTGGCGCCGGCCCCGGGCGAGGAGGTCGTGGACGCGCGCGGGCTCCTCGTCGTCCCCGGGCTCATCGACCTCCACGTCCACGTCTTCTACGGCGCCTCCCACTACGGCATCGAGCCCGATCCCCACTGTCTCGCGACCGGGACGACGACCGTCGTGGACGCGGGCTCGGCGGGCGCCCTCACCTTCGCCGCCTTCCGCAAGTACGTCATCGAGGTGTCGCAGACGCGGATCCTCCCGTTCCTCAACATCGGCGCGACCGGGATGCTCAGCGCCGAGGTGGGCGAGCTGGAGGAGATCCGCTTCATCGACATGACGAAGGCGCTTCAGACGATCGAGGCCCATCGCGACCTGATCCGCGGCGTGAAGGTGCGCCTCTCGCGGCAGCAGGCGGGCGCCAACGCCCGGATCGGGCTCACGATCGCCCTCGAGACCGCCGCGGCGGCACGGCTCCCGCTCATGGTCCACGTCGGCGACACGCCGATCAGCCTCGACGAGATCCTGCGCGAGCTGCGTCCGGGCGACGTTCTCACCCACTGCTTCCACGGCCGCGCGGAGGGCGTCCTCGACGAGCGCGGCCGCGTGCGCGCAGAGGCGCGGCGCGCGGTCGGCCGCGGGGTCGGCTTCGACGTCGGCCACGGCGTGGGGAGCTTCAGCTTCGCCGTCGCGCGGAAGGCGCTCGCCCAGGATCTCCGGCCGGCCACGATCTCGAGCGACCTCCACGTCTACAACGTCCACGGCCCCGTCTTCGACCTCGCCACGACCATGTCGAAGTTCCTCGCGCTCGGCCTCTCCCTCGACGAGGTCGTCGCCATGACGACCGCGGCGCCGGCGCGCGCGCTCGGCGCCCTCGGCGAGCTGGGAACGCTGGCCCCGGGCGCGGCCGGCGACGCGACGCTCCTCCGGCTCGACGAGGGCGAGTTCGGCCTCGCCGACGCGAAGGGCGAGACGCTCACGGCCCGTCGTGAAGGGCGGCGGCGTGCGCGCCGCCGGGCTCCAGCGGCCCGGGCCCGCGGTCACGCCGAGCCGCGCGTTCGGATGACTCGGTTCACCTTGACAACCGCCGCGTCTCGACCGAGATTCGGCTGGCACGCTACCCGTTCGCGGAGGTGACGTATGACGCCGGGATCCTTCCTGCGAGGCTCTGTCGCGCTCGTCGCGCTCGCGCTCTTCCTGAGCAGTGTGTCCGCCGCCGACGCGCAGACGCGGGGCGGCGTCCTCCGCGTGGGCAACCTCGGGGAGCCGCCAGCCCTCGACGCCCACTGGACGACCGCCAGCATCACCGAGACGCTGACCAACCACGTCTACGAGGGGCTCTACAGCCTCGACGCGAGCAACCGGCCGACCCCGATGCTCGCCGAGAGCCACACGGTCAGCAAGGACGGCCTCGTCTACACCTTCAAGCTCCGGCGGGGCATCAAGTTCCACAACGGCAAGGAGATGACCTCCGAGGACGTCGTGCCGTCCCTTCAGCGCTGGGGCAAGCAGTCCATCTACGGCAAGGCGCTCTTCGCCCAGGTGGCCGACTGGCGCGCCGTCGACAAGTACACCGTCGAGATGAAGCTGAAGGAGAAGTCGGCGATCGTCCTGATCTCGCTGGCGGTCCCGAACAACTTCGGCGCGATCTACCCGAAGGAGATCGCCGAGAAGTTCCCGCCCGAGATCAAGGCCACCGAGTGGGTCGGGACGGGCCCCTTCAAGCTCGCCGAGTGGAAGCCCGACCAGTACATCCGCATGGTCCGCTTCGACGACTACAAGTCGCGGAACGAGAAGCCCAACGGCTATGGCGGCGGCAAGACCGCGTGGCTCGACGAGATCCGGTGGATCCCGGTGCCGGAGGTGGCGACGCGCGTCGCCCAGGTGGAGACGGGCGAGCTCGAGTTCGCCGACGACCTCAATCTCGACGCCTACGAGCGGCTCCGGAAGAACCCGAACGTCAAGGTGATCGTCTCGAAGCCGTACTACTGGCTCGTCGCGGTCTTCAACAAGAAGGAAGGCCTGATGACGAACCAGAAGCTCCGCCAGGCGTGGCAGGCCGCGATCGACATCGAGCCGATCATGAAGAACGTCGCGGGCGGCCACGCCGAGTTCTACCGGATGGACGCGAGCCTCGCGCCCGTCGAGATCGCCGCGTGGCACACGAAGCTCGCGGGGCTTCCCTGGAACGAGCACAACCGCGAGAAGGCCCGGCGGCTCCTCAAGGAGGCCGGCTACAAGAGCGAGCCGATCCGCTTCATGACGACGCAGGAGTACAAGTGGATGTACGACTTCGCGCTGCTCACCAAGCAGCAGCTCGAGGACGTCGGGTTCAACATCGACCTCCAGGTGGTGGACTGGGCGACGCTGGTCAAGCGGCGGAACAACTCGAAGGAGTACGACGCCTTCACGACGGGGATCGGCGCCGCCTACGACCCGACCCACCACGTCTACCTCACCGCGGGCTGGCCGGGGTGGACCACGGACGAGGACATCCAGCGGCTCCAGGCCGAGCTCGCGCGCGAGACGGACCCGAAGAAGCGCATGGCGCTCTGGGAGCAGCAGACCCGGCAGTTCTACGAGAAGGTGCCCGTGATCCGCTATGGCGACCTCTTCGGCCTCCGCGCGATACGCACCACGGTGAAGGGCTTCAACGAGAGGACGGAGCGCATCCGCTTCTACAACGTGTGGCTCGACAAGTGAGGTGACCGCCTACCTCATCCGGAGGATCCTGGCGCTCGTCCCCGTCCTGGCGGTGGTCGTCACCGTCGTCTTCCTGCTGATCCACCTGATCCCGGGCGACCCGGTGAGCGTCATGCTCGGCCCCGACGCGACCGCGGCGCAGGTCCAGGCCACGCGCCAGGCGCTCGGGCTCGACCGGCCGCTCCACGAGCAATTGCTGAAGTTCTACGCGCGCGTCCTGCGGGGCGACCTCGGCCAGTCGTACTTCCTCGACCGTCCCGTCACGACGGCGCTCCTCGAGCGCGCCGAGCCGACGCTCGTCCTGACTTTCTCGGCGCTCCTCGTCGCGATCGTGATCGGGGTGCCCTCCGGGATCGTCGCGGCGGCGCGTCCGGGCTCCCTCTGGGACCGGCTCCTGATGCTGGGCGCGCTCCTGGGCGTCTGTATCCCCGGCTTCTGGCTCTCGCTGAACTTCATCTATCTCTTCGCGGTGCGCCTCGGCTGGCTGCCCGCGGCGGGCTACGCCTCGATCTTCACGGACCCAGTGGCCGCGCTACGCTACATGGTGCTCCCCGCCGTCTCGCTCGGCTTCAACCAGTCGGCGCTGATCGCACGCATCGCGCGCTCGTGCATGCTCGAGGCGCTCCAGCAGGACTACGTGCGGACGGCGCGCGCCAAGGGGCTCTCGCAGGGCGTGGTCACCTGGGTCCACGCCTTCCGTAACGCGCTCGTCCCCGTCGTGACGGTGATCGGGATCACGACCGCGATCCTCATCGGCGGCGCCGTCGTCACCGAGATCGTCTTCAACATCCCCGGGCTCGGCCGGCTGATCATCTCGGCGGTCCTGCGCCGCGACTACCCGGTGGTCCAGGGCGTCGTCCTCGTCACCGCGACGGCGTACGTGCTCATCAACCTCGCCGTGGACGTCCTCTACGTCTTCATCGACCCGAGGATCCGCTATGAGTGACCCGGCCCGGCGGCGTCACTGGCTCCGCCGCGTCCTCGGCAACCGCAGCGTCGTCGTCGGGCTCGCGCTCCTCGCCGTCGTGGTCTCCGCGGCGCTCGCCGCCGGCCTGATCTCCACCCACAACCCGCGGCGGCTCGACCCGCCGAACCGGCTCAAGCCCCCGAGTGTCGCGCACTACCTCGGCACCGACGAGTTCGGGCGCGACGTCTGGAGCCTGGTCGTGCACGGGGCCCGCGTCTCGCTGCTGGTGGGCCTGTCGACGACGCTGCTCACCTCGCTCGGCGGCATCGTGATCGGCCTCTGCGCCGGGTACTACCGCCGGCTCGACCTCCCGCTGATGCGCGTCATGGACGGCCTCATGGCGTTTCCCGCGATCCTCCTGGCGATCGCGCTCATGGCCGCGCGGGGCTCCGGCGTCGGGAACGTGATCTTCGCGCTGTCGGTCGTCTACACGCCGCGCACCGCGATGCTGATCCGGAGCACGGTCCTCTCGATCCGCGAGACCGACTACGTGCAGGCGGCGCGGGCGCTCGGGCGCCGCGACCTCGGCATCGCCTTTCGGCACATCTTGCCGAACTGCGTGGGCCCGCTCCTCGTGCAGGGCAGCTTCATCTTCGCCTACGCGATCCTCGCCGAGGCGATCCTGGGCTTCCTCGGCGTGGGCGTGCCGCCCTACGTGCCGTCGTGGGGCAACGTGATCGCCAGCGGCAAGAACGTGATCCGCGAGGCCTTCTGGGTGAGCCTCTTCCCGGGCGTGGCCCTCACCCTCTCCGGGCTCAGCCTCAACCTGCTGGGCGACGGGCTGCGCGACACGCTGGACCCGCGGCTGCGTGTGCCGTAGTCCCTCCCGGGTCCTTTATTGACTTAACTATTTATCTGGTAGACAATTCACGTCTCTGGAGGTGGCCGGATGGCGACACACACGAGGGGTACCTCCCGCTGGACGGCCGAGGCCGAGCGGGTGCTCGATCTCTTGACCGCGCTCGGCACCACGATCTTCCGCCAGGTCGTGTGGCAGAAGGCGACGGACCTGACGTTCGCCCAGTCGCAGGTCCTCTTCTACGTCGCCGCGCACCCCGGCTGCCACATGGGCGACGTCGCCAAGGCGTTCGGCGTCACCCTGCCCGCCGTCACCCACATCGTGGACCGCCTCGAGCAGAAGGAGCTGCTGGTCCGTGGCGACCATCCGGCCGATCGCCGCATCTACGTCCTCGACCTCACGCGGACGGGCAAAGCCCTCGCCGAAGAGCTGCAGGCGCTGCGCGTCCGTGGCCTCGAGCGCGTGCTGGCCCGCATGTCGGCCGAGGACCGGCGGCGGGTCGTCGCCGGGCTGGAGGCGCTGATCGATGCGGCGGTGACCGCGCCCGAGGGTGACGCGAAGCCCGCCGCCGCCGCGAGAGGCAAGCGATGAACGCACGCGGCCTCGCCGCCGGCGGCGCCTGGTCGCTCGCCGCGAGCCTCCTCCTCGCCGGCTGCTCGGACGACGCGACCGGCAAGCCGTCGCGCGCCGCCGGGCCGCCGCCGGTGCCCGTGACCGCCGCCGACGCGGTCGAGCGCAGCGTGCCGATCCAGGTCGCGGCCGTCGGCAACGCGATGGCTTACACGACGGTCGGCATCAAATCGCAGATCGGTGGCCAGATCGTCCAGATCCACTTCAAGGAGGGTGAGGACGTCAAGAAGGACGCCCTCCTCTTCACGATCGACCCGCGGCCCCTCGAGGCCGTGCTCCGCCAGGCGGAGGCGGCGCTGCGCCAGCGCCAGGCCGAGGTCCAGCAGGCGATCGCGAACCTCGAGCGGGACACGGCGCAGCTCACGAACGCGCAGGTGCAGGAGCGCCGCTACCGGGAGCTGGTCGAGCGGGAGTTCGTCGCGCGGGAGCAGTACGACCAGGTCCGCACGAATCTCGCCGCGATGGAGGCGACGGTGCAGGCCGACCGCGCGGCCGTCGAGAACGCGAAGGCCGCGGAGCGGGCGGCGCAGGCCGCCGTCGACAACGCGAGGCTCCAGCTCGCGTACACCGAGATCCGCGCGCCGATCGACGGGCGCACCGGGAACGTCATGGTCCAGGTCGGCAACGTCGTGAAGGGCAACGACGACAATCCGATCGTCGTGATCAACCAGGTCCACCCGATCTACGTCTCGTTCTCGGTCCCCGAACGCCACCTGGACGACATCAAGAAGTACCGGGCCGCGGGCACGCTCCGGGTGGAAGCGCGGCTGCCTCAGCAGTCGCAGACGCTCGCGACCGGCGCGCTCACCTTCATCAACAACGCGGTGGACCAGGCGACGGCGACCATCCAGCTGAAGGCGACCTTCGCCAACAGCGACAACGCGCTGTGGCCGGGCCAGTTCCTCGACGTGGTGCTGACGCTCACGAGCCGCACCGCGATCGTCGTGCCCTCGCAGGCGATCCAGCCCGGCCAGCAGGGCCCGTTCGTCTTCGTCGTGAAGGCCGACCAGACCGTCGAGTCGCGCCCGGTCGTCCCCGGCACGCGCCTCGGCCTCGAGACGATCGTCGAGCAGGGCCTGCGCGCCGGGGAGCGCGTCGTCACCGACGGCCAGCTCCGGCTCGTGCCGGGCGCGAAGGTCGAGGTCAAGCCGGCCAGGGCGTCATGAGCCCCGAGCTCTTCATCCGGCGGCCGGTCCTCACGACGCTCCTGATGGCCGCGATCCTGCTCTTCGGCGTCATGGGCTTCCGGCTCCTGCCCGTGAGCGACCTGCCGAACGTCGACTTCCCGACGATCCAGGTCTCCGCCTCGCTCCCCGGCGCGAGCCCGGAGACGATGGCGTCGGCGGTGGCGACGCCGCTCGAGAAGCAGTTCACCACGATCGCGGGCATCGACTCGATGACGTCGTCGAGCGCGCTCGGCCTCACGCAGATCACGATCCAGTTCAGCCTCGAGCGGAACATCGACGCGGCCGCCCAGGACGTGCAGGCGATGATCACGAAGGCGGCGCCCCTGCTGCCGCCGAACATGCCGACGCCGCCCTTCTACCAGAAGGTGAACCCGGCCGATCAGCCGGTGATCTATCTCTCGCTGAGCTCGCCGACGCTGCCGCTCTACACGGTGGACGAGTACGCGCAGACGAGCCTCGCGCAGCGCATCTCCACGATCAACGGTGTCGCCCAGGTCCAGGTGTTCGGCTCGCAGAAGTACGCGGTCCGCGTCCAGCTCGATCCCCGCGCGCTCACCACGCGGGGGATCGGCATCGACGAGGTCCACCAGGCGCTCGCGAGCAGCAACGTCAACCTGCCGACGGGCACGCTCTACGGCGCCCACCAGATGTTCAACGTCCAGGCCACGGGCCAGCTCCAGAACGCCGCCGCGTTCCGCCCGCTCATCGTCGCGTACCGGAACGGCTCGCCCGTGCGGCTCGAGGAGCTCGGGCGCGTCGTCGACGGCGTCCAGACCGACAAGGTCGCGAGCTGGTACAACGACGAGCGCGCGGTGATCCTCGCCGTCCAGCGCCAGCCCGGGACGAATACCGTCGAGGTCGTGGACGCGATCCGCGCGCTCCTGCCGCGCTTCCGCGCGGAGCTGCCCGCGTCGGTGAACCTCAACGTCCTCTACGACCGCTCGGTCGCGATCCGCGAGTCCGTCCACGACGTCGAGTTCACGCTCATGCTCTCGATCGCGCTCGTCGTCCTGGTCATCTTCCTGTTCCTGCGCAACCTCTCGGCGACGATCATCCCGAGCCTCGCCGTGCCGCTGTCCATCATCGGCACCTTCGCGGTCATGTACTTGTTCGGCTACACGATCGACATCATCTCGCTGATGGCGCTGACCCTCTGCGTCGGCTTCGTCGTGGACGACGCGGTCGTGATGCTCGAGAACATCGTCCGCCACATGGAGGAGGGCAAGGGGCGCCTCGAGGCCGCGCTGATCGGGTCCAAGGAGATCGGGTTCACGATCCTCTCGATGACCCTCTCGCTGGCCGCCGTGTTCATTCCCGTGCTGTTCATGGGCGGCGTCGTCGGCCGGCTGCTCCACGAGTTCGCGGTCGTGATCACCGCCTCGGTCCTTGTGTCGGGCTTCGTCTCGCTGACCCTCACGCCCATGGCGTGCAGCCGGTTCCTCAGGCCGCCGGGCGCCTCGCACGGGCGCCTCTACGCCGTCTCCGAGCGCTTCTTCGAGGGTATGCTCCGCACGTACGACCGCTCGCTCCGGTGGGTGCTGGCCCACCGGCGCCTGACGATGGCCGTCATGCTCCTGACCTTCGTCCTGACCGCCTGGCTCTTCGTGGTCATCCCGAAGGGCTTCATCCCGACCGAGGACACCGGGCAGATCTTCGCGTTCACCGAGGCGTCGCAGGACATCTCGTTCGACGCGATGAGGGAGAAGCAGCGCACGGCGGCCGCGATCGTCATGCAGCAGCCCTACGTCGACCAGATCATGTCGTCGATCGGCGCCTCCGCGATCAACGTGGTCCCGAACACCGGGCGCATCTTCATCCGCCTGAAGCCGCGCGCGGAGCGCCCGCCGGCCGACAAGATCATCGAGGACCTCCGGCCCAAGCTCGGGGCGATCCCGGGCTTCAGGGTGTACCCGCAGAACCTCCCGACGATCAGGATCGGCGGCAGCCTCACGAAGGCGCTCTACCAGTACACGCTCCAGGCCACCGACCTGCAGGAGCTCTACCGCTGGGCGCCGATCCTCTTCGACAAGATGCGGACGCTCCCGGGCTTCACGGACGTCAACACCGACCTCCAGATCGCGAGCCCCCAGATCACCGTGGACATCGACCGCGACAAGGCCTCGGCGCTCGGCGTGACCGCCGAGCAGATCGAGAACGCGCTCTACGACGCCTACGGCTCGCGCCAGGTCTCGACGATCTATACCCCGACGAACCAGTACTGGGTCATCCTGGAGCTCGACCCTCGGTACCAGCGCGATCCGACCGAGCTCTCGCTCCTCTACGTGCGCTCGCAGTCGGGGAAGCTCGTGCCGCTCGCCTCCGTGGCGCGCCTCACGCCGACGATCGGTCCGCTCACGATCACGCACCTGGGCCAGCTCCCGGCGGTGACGATCTCGTTCAACCTCCAGCCCGGCGTCTCACTGAGCGAGGCCGTCGCGGAGGTGCAGAAGGTCCAGCGCGAGCTGCGGCTCCCGGCCACGATCGTCGGGAGCTTCCAGGGCACCGCGCAGGCGTTCCAGGCGTCGCTCAAGGGCCAGGGGCTCCTGCTGGTCGTCACAATCCTGGTGATCTACCTCGTGCTGGGCATCCTCTACGAGAGCTTCGTCCACCCGCTGACGATCCTCTCCGGGCTGCCGTCGGCGGGCGTCGGCGCGCTCCTCACGCTGATGCTCTTCCGGCTGGAGCTCAACGTCTACGGCTTCGTCGGGATCATCATGCTGGTGGGCATCGTGAAGAAGAACGCGATCATGATGATCGACTTCGCGCTCGAGGCCGAGCGCGCGGGCGCCACGCCGCGGGACGCGATCTACAAGGGGTGCCTGCTCCGGTTCCGGCCGATCATGATGACGACGATGGCCGCGCTCCTCGGCACGCTTCCGATCGCGCTCGGCATCGGGGCGGGCGCGGACGCGCGGCGCGCGCTCGGGCTCGCGGTCGTCGGCGGCCTGCTGCTCTCGCAGCTCCTCACGCTCTACATCACGCCGGTGCTCTACATCTACATGGAGTCGGCGCAGAAGGCCCTGTCGGCGCTCGGCGCGCGCGTCCGCCGGCGCACGCCGGCTCTGGGCCGCGCGGGCTGAGCCCGGCGCGGGCCTAGCCCGTCAGCTGGAGCCCCCACAGTCCGCGTGCCCGAACGCGTAGCGGTCGAGCAGCACGCCCACGTCGCGCGCGCCGCGGACGGGCGCGTGGCAGGCGGCGCAGAGCGATCCGTCGCGCTCCCAGCGCTCGCGGCACGCCCGGCACGCGGCGATGTCGTCGCGCCCCCGGAGCCGCAGGGCCTCGCGCCTCGCGATCAGGCGGTCACACAGCACGCAGGGCACCTTGCCGAATCCGAACATGGCGGCCTCCTTTTCCGGGGGAGGCTACGCGCGCGGCGTGAGAGGGCGATGAGACCTGGATGAGATTCTTCTTACGGGCCCGGGCCCCGCGCGGGGGTCGACGCGCCTAGTCGAGCGGCGGCCGGCGGCCGGCCCACGGGCGCGCCGCCTCGAACGCGGCCGACGCCTGGAGCACGGTGAGGTCGGCGAAGCGGCGGCCGACGATCTGGAGCCCGACGGGCAGACCGCCCGGGGTGAACCCGGCGGGCACGGTGGCCGCGGGCTGGCCCGTGAAGTTGAACGGATAGCTGAACGACGCCCAGCCGAGCCAGTCCCACGCGTGCTGCGGCCAGTCGGCCGGATTGATCCGCCCGACGGGGAGCGCCGGGACGGACGTCGTCGGCGTCAGGAGAAGCGCGTACTTCTCGAAGAGCGGCCGCACGGTGTCCCAGAACGCGAACTTGCGGCCGCGCGCCTCGACGTAATCGGTGACGCTGTAGCGGAGCCCGTCCTCGATGCACGCGACGAGCCCAGGGTCCATCCGGTCCCGCCACTCCGCGAGGTACGGGGCGTAGTTCCCCGCCTCGTGGGCGCTCCACATGCACCGGATCAGGTCGTGCGTGTCGGCGAAGCCGGGCCGCACCTCCTCGACGGCGCAGCCGAGCTCCTCGAAGACGCGCGCCGCGGCCTTCACCACCGCGGCGACCTCCGGGTCCACGCGGAGCCCGCCGAGGTCGGGGCTCCACGCGACGCGGAGCCCCTTCACCCCCGCGCGGAGCTTGCCGACGTAGTCGTCGGGGACGCCCTCGAGCGACGTCCGGTCCGATTCGTCGGGACCGGCCATGACCGCGAGCATCAGGGCGGCGTCGGCCACGGTCCGCGTCATCGGCCCGACGTGCGAGGTGTAGTCGCTGTTGGAGACGGGCCACATCGGGACGCGGCCGTAGGTCGGCTTGAGACCGTAGATGCCGCAGAAGCCCGACGGGATGCGGATCGAGCCCGCGCCATCCGACCCCTGATGGAGGGGGCCGAGCCCGGCGGCCGCGGCCGCCCCGGCTCCGGCGCTCGAGCCTCCCGTCGTCGTGCCGAGGTTCCACGGGTTCCGCGTGATGCCCGTCAGCGGGCTGTCGCCGATCGCCTTCCAGCCGAACTCCGGTGTAGTGGTCTTGCCGAGCATGACGCCGCCGGCGTCCGTCAGGCGGCGCACGAAGGGCGCGTCCACGTCGGGCACGCGCTCGGCGAAGATGAACGAGCCCGACATGGTCCTGACACCCTTCGTCAGGTGGAGGTCCTTGATCGAGAACGGGATGCCGTGGAGCGGGCCGAGCGGGCGGCCCTGCATCACCGCGGCCTCGGCCGCGCGCGCCGCCGCCAGCGCGGCGTCGGCCGTGAGCGTGCAGAACGCGTTGAGCTTCGGGTCGAGCCGCTCGACGCGCTCGAGGACCGCGCGCGTGAGCTCGACGGGCGAGAGCTTCTTCGCGCGGATGAGCGCCGCGAGGTCGGTGGCCGGCGTGTAGCCGAGGTCCGCCGCGGTCACTTCTTCGAGATCAGGAAGCGCCCGAGCGCCAGGTGCGGGAGGCCCGAGCGCTCGAACGTGTCCACGGCGTCCTCGGCCGAGCACACGAGCGGCTCGCCGTGGAGGTTGAACGAGGTGTTGAGCACCGCGCCGATCCCGGTCCGCGCCTCGAACTCGCGGATCACCCGGTGGTACCCCGGGTTCCACGCCTCGTCGACGATGTGGGCGCGCGCCGTCCCGTCCTGAGGATGGAGCGCGGCCACGATCTCGTCGCGGCGCTTCGGGTTGGTCGGGAAGGCGAGCATCATGTAGGGCGAGGCGAGGCCCTTCGGGTTCACGAGGTAGTCGGCCTCGCGCTCGCGCAGCACCGAGGGCGCGAAGGGCATCCAGAAGTCGCGGTTCTTGATCATCCGGTTGATGAGCCCGACGACGCGGTGGTCGGCGGGGTTCGCCAGGATGGAGCGGTTGCCGAGCGCGCGCGCGCCGAACTCCATGCGCCCGGCGCAGCGCGCGACGACGCCGTCGGCGACGAGCAGCTCCGCGATCTTCTCCTCCATGCGCGCGGGCTCGCTGACACGATGGCGAGCGGCGAGGTCACGCGTTCGGATCACGGCCTCCGCGTCGGCATCGTCCACCGAGGTCCCGAGATACGCGGGGCCGAGGGGCCGCGGCGCGGGCGCCGTCCCCCGCGCCGCGCAGAGCTCCAGATAGCCGAGGTACGCCGCGCCGATCGCGTTCGATTCGTCGCCGCACGACGGGAAGACGAAGAGGTCCGACACCCAGGGCTCCTCCGCGAGGAGCATGTTCGCCTTCACGTTCATGAAGACGCCGCCGCCCAGCGCCAGCCGCTCGGCGCCGTAGCGCTGGCGCGCGAGCCGTGCCCACGCGAGGAGCGCCTCCTCGAGCAGGCGCTGCGCGCCGCCGGCGATCGCGTCGAACCGGTGACCGAGGGTCGCCGCGAGGAGCGTCCGGTAGAGCGGGCCCCGCGTCTTCCACTCGAAGCGGCACGGCGCGGCCGGGGCGAAGTCGAAGACCGTGCGGAGGGCCGCCAGCGCGCTCTCGGCCGCTCCCGCCGGTGCGTAGGGTGCCAACCCCATCACCTTGTACTCGTGCTCGCCGGGCTTCATGCCGAGGAGGAGCGTGACGAGCGTGTAGAAGGAGCCGAGCGAGCCCGGACCGCTCCGGGTGGCCTCGCGGCGCTCGAGCGCGGTCGCGCGCGCCGCCGAGATCGTCGCACAGAGGCCGTCGCCCGAGTTGTCGTTGGTGAGGACGAGCGCCTCGCGGCCGCCGAACGGCGAGCCGAAGTACGCCGCCGCCGCGTGGCAGGTGTGGTGGTCCACGATGCTCACGCGATCAGCCGCCACACCGAGGTGGCCCGTGACGACGGCCCGCCGCTCGGCGTCTCCGAGCGGCGCCTTGCCGGGCGCCGGATCGAGGAGGCCGAGTCGCGCGCCGAGCTTGCGCGCGCGCCCCGAGAGCCCGCGCCGCGGCGCCTCGAGGCCGACGCCGTAGTAGCGCCGCCGGTACGCCTCGTCGCGCATGATCCGGTTCATCCACTCGTAGGCCGGGATGCGCGTCCCTCCGAGGACGACGAGGTCGATCGCACCGCGGTCCAGACCGAGCTCGCGAAGCAGCGCGTCGATCGCGCGCCGGGGATAGCCCGCGTCGTTCTTCAGCCGCGAGAAGCGCTCCTCGGAGGCGCCCCCGACGACAGCGCCGTCGCGCAGGATCGCGGCCGTCGCACAGTGGGTCTCGCTGATCCCCAGGACGATCATCCGCGACGATGATAGCAGCAAACGTTCTACTGCCTGCCGGGCACGAGGCGGAGCGAGCCCGCCTGCACGACGACTGCCGCCACCACGGCGGCGGCGAAGGCGGGCCCGACGCCCGCCCTCGGGAGCAGGGCGGCGAGGACGACGAAAAAGCCGGCGAACGAGAAGAGCCCGAGCAGCAGCCCCCGCAGCACCTGGATCGCCGACGCCGGCCCTTCCTGGCGGTGGGCGAAGACGGTGAGGATCGCGGCGTACAGAGGGAACGTTGCGAGCAGGCCGCTCAACCGGGGACCCAGCGCGGGCGCCGCCTCGGTGAGCGCGAGCACGAGCCCCGTCGTCACCGCCATGCGCACCGGGATGTCCCAGCGCGGCGGCGGCGGCGCGGCGCCGCTCGGCGCGTCCCGGGGCATCAGGCGAAACGCCAGGGCGAGCGCCCCGACGACGAGGGGGAGCAGCCAGGCGAGCGTGAGCGCCGAGCGCTGGAGCACGAGCCCGAACGCCCCGAACACCAGGCAGCTCGCCGACAGCGCGAGCGGCCACGGGCCGCGGACGGCGAGGCGTCCGTACGCGAGGCAGAACGCGGCCTCCGCGAGGGCCCCGGCGAGCGACCCGAGCGCGGCGCCGGCGGCGAACGTCGCGCCCTGCTCCCAGGCCAGGAAGAAGACGACCGGGCCCGACGTGAGCGGCAGCCCGACGAGCCAGCCGCTCACGGCGTGGCCCCACCGGCGGCCGGCGACGCTCGCCGCCCCGATGAGGGCCGGCGTCAGGACGAGCTTGAGGGCGAGGCTGTCCAGCGGGGCTAGCCGCGGACGGTCTTCATGACGTCCTCGTTCCGGAAGACGTCCTGCGGGTTCCCCTGGAAGATGATCTCGCCGCGATCGATCGCGTAGAGACGGTCGGCCACGCGCGTCGCGTTGACGAGATTCGACTCGGCGATCAGGAGGGAGATGCCCATCGCCTTGATCGCCTTCACCGCCTCGATGAAGCGCGTGACGACCACGGGCGCCAGCCCCTCGAACGGCTCGTCGAGGAGCAGGGTGGAAGGCCCGAGCGTCATCGCGCGCGTGATCGCGACCATCTTCTTCTGGCCCCCGGAGAGGTGGAGGCCCCGACGCGCCATGAACTCGCGGACCTCCGGGAAGACGGCGAAGACGCGCGCGTCGGCGTCGGCGCCCCGCGCCGCGTCCGGGCGGGCGAGCCACGACGTGATCTGGAAGTTCTCCGTCACGGACAGGTCCGGGAAGATCCCGCAGTCCTCCGGCGCGTAGCCGATGCCGAGGAGCGCGCGCCGGTGCGCCGGCAGGCGCGTGATGTCGCGGCCGCCGAACGTGACGCGCCCGGAGCGCACCGGCAGGAGTCCCATGATGCTGTCGATCGTCGTCGTCTTGCCGGCGCCGTTCCGGCCGACGAGGCAGACTGCCTCGCCGTCGCCGACCCGGAGCGACACGTCGCGCAGGATCTGCGCCGGCCCGCGGAAGGTGTTGATACGCTCGAGCTCGAGCATCAGCGCCCCTCCCCCATCAGCCCCTCCCCCATCAGCCCCTCCCCGTCGTCCCGATGAGCGTGGTGATGACCGTCTCGTTGCGCCGGATCTCGTCCGGCGTGCCGTCGGCCAGGATCGTGCCCTGGTGCATCGCGACGATCCGGTCCGAGTAGTTGAAGACGACGTCCATGTCGTGCTCGATGATCGCCGCCGAGATGCCGGTCCCCCGGACCACCGAGGTGATCGTGTCCATGATCGGCGCCTTCTCGCGCGTGGACACGCCGCTCGTCGGCTCGTCGAGGAAGAGGAGCTTCGGCCGGAGCGCGTAGGCGACGGCCACGTCGAGGAGCTTCCGCTCGCCCTGCGAGACGCCGCCCGCGAGCATCCGCGCCTTCGCCTCCAGCCCGAAGCGGCGCAGGACGTCGAAGGCTTCGTCCCACACCGCCGTGTCGGCGCTCGCGAGCGTGCCGAGGTTCTTCGTCTTGCCCTCGCGCGAGAAGATCGTCAGCGCGACGTTGTCGATCGCGCTGAGCTGATCGAACAGGTTCACGAGCTGGAAGCTCCGCGCGATGCCCGCCTTGATGCGCCCGTGCACGGAGTCGCGCGTCACGTCCCGGTCGCGGAACAGGATCCGCCCGGCGTCGGGCGGGAAGAGGCCGGAGATCAGGTTCACGAGCGTGGTCTTCCCCGCCCCGTTCGAGCCGATCAGGGCGAGCACCTCGCTCTCCTTCACCGTGAAGTCCACGTGGTCCACCGCGTGCGTGTCCCCGAACCACTTGACGAGGTCCTTCGTGACCAGGAGACTCACGGCTGGCTCCTCCCCCGGAGCCGCGCGACGAGCCGCTCCGCGGTCCCGACGATCCCGGTGGGCAGCGAGAGGACGAGCGCGACGAGCACGGCGCCGAGCAGGAGCTGCCAGTACACCGTGTAGCCCACCGCGTAGACCTTGAGGTAGTTGAACACGATCGCGCCGACGATCGGCCCGGCGAACGAGCGGAACCCGCCGAGCACCGTCATGAATACGAGCTCGCCCGAGAACTGCCAGTACATGATGTCGGGCGTCGTGAGCCCGTTGAGCGGCACCCAGAGGGCCCCGGCGAGGCCCGTGAAGACGCCCGAGACGAGGAACGCGACCCAGCGGTAGCGCCAGATCCGGACGCCGACGAACTCGGCGCGCGTCTCGTTGTCGCGGATCGCCTGGAGCGCCTTGCCGAACGGCGAGTTCACGATGATCCACATGAGCGCGGCGCAGGCGCCGAAGACGGCCAGCACGTAGTAGTAGTACGCGTGGACCATGAACGTGGTCTTGTCCCCGGTGCCCGTCACGAGCCCGCCGAACAGCGAGGGCGTCGGGACGCGCAGGCCGTCGGTGCCGCCCGTCACCCAGAAGAACTTGAACGCGAGCGACCAGAGCACCTGCGAGAGCGCGAGCGTGAGGATGCCGAAGAAGATCCGCGTGTAGCGCACGCAGACGATGCCGAAGACCGCGGTGACGAGCACGGACGCGACGATCGCGCCGACGAGGAACAGCTCCATCGAGCCGACCCTGAGGTACTTGACCATCAGCGCGACGGCGTAGGCGCCCACGCCGAAGTAGGCCGAGTGGCCGAAGGAGAGGAGCCCCGTGTAGCCGAGCAGCAGGTTGAAGCCGAGGGCGGCGATCGCCATCACGAGCCCGTACTCGAGCTGGATCGTGACGAACTCGCTCGCCACCCACGGCACGACGAGCAGGACGACGCCCACGGGAACGGCCCAGCGGAGGACCCGCCCCGGCGACGTGGCGCCGAGGGCGAGCGCGGAGGCGTCCACGGTCGGCGTGCTCATGGCCGTCCGAAGAGCCCGGCGGGCCGCGCGAGCAGCACGAGCGCGGCGATGAGATAGAGGACCGCGAGCTCGATCTCCGGGAACCACGCGATGCCGGCCTCGCGCACGAGCCCGACGATGAGGGCGCCGACCAGCGCGCCCTCGAGGCTCCCGAGCCCGCCGATGACGACGACGATGAAGGCGAGCACGAGCGCGTCCACGCCCATGCCGAGCACCGCCGACTGGCTGGGCACGATGATGGCGCCGCCGAGCCCCGCCATGAAGCAGCCGAGCGCGAACGCCTGGACGTAGACACGATTGACGTTCACGCCGAGGGCGGAGGCCATGCGCATGTTCTGGGACGTGGCGCGCAGCACGACGCCGAACTTCGTCCGGTAGATGACCGCCCAGAGAAAGAGGGCCGCGGCCGCGCCGACGCCGATGACGAGGAAGTTGTAGGTCGGGTAGATCTCCTCGCCGATCGCGACGCTCCCGAAGCTCTCGAAGACCTCGCTGGCGGAGAGCGGGTACGGGCCCCAGACGAAGCGCAGGAGGTCCTCGAGGATCATGAGGAGCCCGAAGGTGACGAGGAGCTGGTATTCCTCGGCGCGCCGGTAGAAGGGCCGGAGCAGCGTCGGCTCGAGGATCGCCCCGAGGATGGCCGCCGCGAACGCGCCCGCGGGAAGGACGACGAGCAGCAGGGCAATCGGCTTGCCCACCAGGACGGACCCGATCGCCCACGCCGTCACGTACGCGCCGACGGCGTAGAGGTTGCCGTGGGCCAGGTTCACGATCCGCATGACGCCGTAGATGAGGCTGAGGCCGCCGGCGATCAGGAAGAGGACCGAGGCGTAGAGCAGCGCGTTGATGAAGTGGATGAGGACGACGTCCATCACTCGGCCACGCGGTACGCGACCACCTTCACCTCCGGGTTCACGAGGTTGCCGTTCAGCGCCAGCGCCAGCATGACGCGGTACGCCCCGGGCGCGAGCTTCCCCCCGAGATCCACGATCAGGCTGCCTCCCTCGACGTCCTCCGACCGGCCCGTGGCGACGACCTCGTCGCGGGCGCCCACCACCGTCCACAGCGCCGCGACCGTGTCCCGGAACGCCTCGCCGGTCGGCTCGAGGCGCAGCGGCTCCCGCACGATCTTATACGACCGCGCGAATTTCGTGATGCTTTCGGCGTCGGCCTGGAGCTCGAGCCGGTCCCCCCGGCGCTCGACCCGGGTCACCCACGCCCGGCGGGGCAGCACGTAGCGGTCGAAGGACGAGACGACGTTCGGGTACGAGAGGTCGCGGAAGACCTCGAGGACGGCCGAGCCGGTCGTCCATTTGGCGAGCCGGTACGGGCCGCTCGTCGAGAGCCAGTGGCCGTGCTGGCGGTGGAAGCGCCGGAGCGCCGCCCAGCGCTGGCGCGCCTCGGCGACGCTGACGAGGCCGCGAAGCGCCTCGGGGACGTACGCCCGGCGCTCGAGGCCCGCCGCCAGGGCGGCGAGCGTCTCGTCGAGCTTGCGGTCACGCGCGAGGTCGAGCCAGGCGACGCCGCGCCGCCGCGCCGCGTCCTCCGAGAACGCCGCGGGGCCGCGCGTCACGACCTCGTCCATGAGCGCCGCGAGCTCCCACGGAATCGGGCTCCACGGCGGCGCGATCGCGACGGCCTCGGCGGGCTCACCCGCGTGCCTCAGGTAGACGTCGACGACGGCCACCTCGAGGATGATCTGGAGGTCACCGAAGTCCTTGATCTCGGGCTCGACCTTCACGACGCGCACGCCGGCGAGCCAGTCCCGGAGGAGCGCCGACGCGCGCTCGACCTGCCGGTCCCCCGTGCTCCAGCGGTACGCGAACGCGTACGGGGCGACGAGGTCGGCGACGCTCATCTTGGTCCCGTCGTGGAACTTCGAGAGCACGACGCGGTACGTGATCTTCTGCCGCGCGAGGGCGCCCGGCGCGGGCGCGCCGAGCGCCCCCGTCGCCGGGTCCGGCACGAGCGCGTCCCGCGGGACCTCGATGCGTCCGGCCTCGATCGCGACGGCCCGCGCGCGGTTCGGGATCCAGCCGCCGCCCTGCGGCGCGGGCAGGAGCGCCGCGTCGGCGAGCGCCGACCAGAGGAGCCGGCCCGTCTCGTCGCCGAAGCCCGCGATCGGGTTCCACGCCGCCGCCGGGCGCGACGCGGCGCCCAGGCGCAGCACGCCGTTCCACGGGAAGTCCTTGAGCTTCACCGTCCGGAGGAACACGGCCGAGCCGAGACCCGCCTGGGCGTCGTAGCCGACGTTCTCGACGCCTTCGGAGTAGTCGTCGTTGACCGCTTCGCGCCGGAGCGCGTACCCGACCGGCACGCGCTCGCAGCCGCGCGTCAGGAGCGAGACCAGCCGCCGCTCGAGCCCGAGCCGCTCCGCGGCGCTCGCGTACTCCCCGCGCGTCCGGCGGGCGAACGCCTCCTCGATCGCGCTCCGCGAGCCCGCCTCGCCGACGCCCCGCGCGTAGAGGGCGTGGGCCTGGAACCATCCTTCCTTCAGCCAGGGCGGCCCGAGCCAGCCGTTGAGGCGCGTCGACTCCTCGCCGACGAGCGTGGAGAGATTGACCTCTTCGAGCGTCGCGTCCCAGTCGCCGCCGGCGGGCCGCCACGCGGGGCCCGCGGGGAGCACCGGCAGCCGGCCGCGCACGCGCAGCCTCACCGCCGGGCCCGGGCCGCCGCCGGCGGAGCGCGCCTTCGCCGCCTCGACGAGGTCGGCGTGGTGGAGATAATCCTCGTGGTAGGGCGTGACCGGGTAGGGGTGGAACACGTACTCGCCCTTCACGGCGGCGAGCGCCGGTGCCAGGCGCGCCGCGGCGGCGCAGCGCTCGCGCGCGTCGCCGAAGCCGCGGCTCGCGGGGTTGAACGTGAGCAGCACGAAGGACCGCGGCGACTCGACCCAGGCGAGGTGCGCGGCCCCCTTCGGGGCGGCGAGCGGCCCCAGGTAGGCGTGGATCGCGTTCTTCGCGAGGAGCCGCGGCGCGGCCGCCGGCTCCACCGTCTCGATCCTGATCTCCTGCGGGTAGAACGACGGGTAGTACGGGATCTCGTGCCCCGCCTCCACCGACTGAGAGACGAGCGCGACGAACACCAGGACGACCAGCGCGGGGCGGACGGACAACGCAAGAAGGAAAGGAGCCGGGGGTGGGGCGCCCCGCGGGACCTGTGTCGTTTTCAGGTCTACGCGGGGCGCTCCAGCCCCCGGATCAAGAGCTACGCTTTGACGACGGGCCAGGTCTTGTCGATCCAGGTGAACGTCGAGGTCGGCTCGCCCTTCGGCCAGCCCGGGGGCGCGGTGATGTTGCGGATCGGGATCGTGATGATGCGCGCCGGGTCGAGGATCGGGAACGGGTACTCGGCCACGTTCTTGCTGAAGCCGGTCACCGCGTCCTTGTAGCCCTGGTGGTTGTCGGG
>WNFJ01140297.1_pt1 | contig 31070 bp, 27 predicted proteins | sample 5400461 | NCBI WGS metagenome assembly WNFJ01 (sample SAMN13153349, study PRJNA577476) | soil metagenome | isolation source: 115 cm saprolite on Douglas fir-dominated hillslope | place: USA:California | collected 2013-09-17
CCAACTACTACTCTTCAGTCTGTGCAAAGCGCTGTTTTACGCGGATGGATACGTATCTGTTCCAACTGCTCTGGCAATGGAGCAAGCGACGCCATCCCAACAAATCAGCCAAATGGAGAGCCAAAACCTACTGGCATCCAGAACAAGGCAAGTGGCAATTTGCTGCCAACGACTGTTCGCTCAGGCTTCACCGGATGACCCCGATCAAGCGACATGTCAAGGTGCAAGGAACAAAAAGCCCCTTCGATGGCAATTGGATCTATTGGACCAAGCGACGAGGGAACCATCCTGAAACCCCATCGAAGATGGCCTACTTACTCAAAAGACAGGAAGGAAAGTGTGCACAATGCGGTCTCTATTTCAAAGATGGAGATCTGTTAGAGGTTGACCATCGCATCCCGGTGGCCCTTGGAGGAACAGACCTTTATGTCAATCTCCAACTCTTGCATCGACACTGCCACGATCAGAAAACGGCTACTGATGGCTCAGGAGCTGCTGGAGGTACTGATGACAACAGCCAAACCATCGAGGAGCCGGATGAGGTGAGAAGTCTCATGTCCGGTTTTGAAGCCGAGCGGCGAAGGTGACTTCGTCGCTTAGGTTAACCAGACTTTCCGGTAATCGGCAACGCAGAGGCCATCCACGCTCATTTTTGTCCGAATTTTCACCCAAATTACCACATAAGCAGGGAAAAGGCATAAGATAGGATATCGGATACTCCTCGTATTCTACTAACAAATCCGGTTTCTCGTGCCAGTTCACAGGTCCTCTCACTGAGCAAACTGGCCTTTTGTTTCCCTGCTTTTTTTCTGTCAGTGCAAAAGTACCGTCTTGCTGAGCGTGAAAGATAGCTATGATTTGAGCTTGATAGGACGACAATTTTGCACCGACGGTTTTTTTGCAGCCATACAAAACAGTCCCTCTTCCCTCCCTATAGAATCATTCCCATTATGGTATCCTCTTAAATAGAAGAAGGCAACATAATGGGAATACAGAGAAATGTACTATTGCTCTCTGTAACCCACATTCCACAGTTTGAGTATAGGATAGCAAACATGAGTAAGAACTTTGAAAGAACTGACCCCAATGATCGTCGGTCATACATATCTTCCGAATCAACACACGATAGCTCAAGAAGAAGCTCTGGAACAAGTCATGTGGAAGCAAACAACCCATCTTTTCCAGAGATACTTAGAAAAGCTATTCAGCGATCACGGGAAATTCTTGGAGGAAAACAACCACCAAGTTTACTCATAGACTACCTAGTTCAAGCGGTACAATTGTTTTGGAAATCCCTTATCTACCCAAAGCTGGCAAGAATATTGTTTAGAATGGGAAAGCATGTCACTACCACACACATTAGCAAGCTGAATAATGTGATAAACTACCTTGAGCTAGGACACTGGTTTAAGGCAAACAATTACAGCTTTTACAAATCATATCGATCCCACAATAGATATGATCTTTATGCATCTATCGCAAGTAAAATCGAAGACAAGGTAGTTCTTTATCTCGAATTTGGCGTCTGGAAAGGAGCATCGCTTCACGCTTGGAGCAAACTACTACGAAATCCACATTCTTTACTTCACGGCTTCGATAGCTTCGAAGGCTTACCTGAAACATGGAACACATTGCCCAAGGGATGCTTTGGTACCGAAGGGATTCTACCGCAGTTCGATGATCCCCGAATTATCCTTCACAAAGGCTGGTTTGATGAAACGCTTCCGAGCTTTATTTTGCCTGAGCATGAGCGTCTCCTGCTTCACCTCGACGCTGATCTATACTCGTCCACAAAGTGTGTTCTAGATATATTGCGGGAAGCAATCTGCCCTGGGACGATAATTATATTCGATGAATTCCATGATCGTCTGCATGAACTAAAAGCGTTCAGCGAGTTTTTGGAAACAAATCAGATGAAATTTCGTTTCCTCGGCGGAGTATTGAACAGCAGAGGATGCCAATGCGCCTTTGAGCGAATCGAGTAGGCCTCTATACCCGAGTAGCTATGTAAGGGAACCATGACATGAAGACACACCCCCCCTCTGATCTCTCAGAGGTTGCTAGCCTCACTGTGCCAACCTCGGCTATCGAGCCTCGACGCATCTTCGAAATCAAATTAGCACAGCCTCTTCCCAGCTTATCAGCGACCAATGAAAAGCCAGTAAAAACAGAGCTTTTTCGTCTGCTAATGCTCTCAAGATCAGAGAGACCAAAAACGCAAGTAAAAACGCAAGTAAAAACGCAAAAAAGCCATAGGCAAAACAGCCCCTCTATCGTAAAATATTCTTAAGCTTGGGACGAAATAGGAGGTTTGGGTAGATGGTCAACGTTTCGCCTCAAAGCTGTCTCGTTTGTCTCTGGAAAGTGCAAAGAATAGAGTTGTTCTTTTTTGTTCCCTCATAGCTGTTCGCAGAAGCATCGAATCATCACAATGAGTGAACTAATGGCATGTACGTAGCTTCGATCTTCCTAAAGACTGCTGCAATTTTGTCCCTCTTTCTCCCTAGAAAAACTCTCTTGCATTGGGTATCCTTAGCAAAGGAAATCTCTCGTAGCAGAGCTTTTTGAGAGTGAGGAAACGCCCTCTGCAAGATAACAATTTTCATTTAGGAGCAGAATATGTCCAACATTCTTTTTATCTCTCGCTACTACTTGCCCGAGAAGGTTGCTGACGCAGCACGCGTGAGTGAGACCGCTAAACGTCTGGTAGAGCGGGGACATCAGGTGACGATCCTGACCACTGTGCCAAATTATCCAAGGGGCATTGTGCCATCACCATATCGTAATCGCCTGCTCCAGGAAGAGAACATCGATGGAGTGCGAGTGATACGTGTCTGGAGCTATATTCATGCAAATAAAGGGTTCCTACGACGGATTCTCGCACAGCTTTCTTTTGGTTGTTGCGCTCCATTCTTGGCCTGCAAAGCTGTAGGACAGCCTGACGTCATAATTGTTAATTCTCCGCCTCTCTTTACCGTCATTGCAGCCCGAATGCTCGCTTGGCTCAAAGGTTGTCCCTATATTTTCTGGGTTGCCGATGTGTGGCCTGAGTCTGCTGTGCAATTGGGAGTATTGCGCAACCGCATGTTAATCCGCCTCTCTGAATGGCTAGAATGGTCCTCCTACCAAAGAGCCACCCTCATCTGGGTTGTGACTGAGGGAGTTCGTAACTTGCTCATCCAGCGTGGACTTCCTCCGGAGCGCATCTTTCTTTTGACGAGTGGGGTGGATATAAGGAAGTTTCGTCCTTTCCCACAAGCACAAGCTCGTGCCAGTTTGGACTGGGATCACCGCTTTACTGTCCTCTACGCGGGTAACCATGGACTCATGTATAGCATGATGACAGTACTCGATGCGGCAGAACAACTACGCCTTGATACAGATATCCGTATCGTTCTGGTCGGTGATGGCATACAGAAAGATAATCTCATAGCAGAAGCCCAAAGGCGCAATCTCAAGAATGTTATATTCCTCGATCCAATACCACATGACCAAATGCCACAGCTTTTAGCAGCTGCTGATGTATGCTTGATTCCTCTAAGAAAATTGCCATTGCTAAAAACGACATTATCATTAAAAATGTTTGAACTTATGGCATGTGCACGTCCCTTTGTGCTGACAACAGAAGGGATAGCATGTCAACTTGCCGGGCAAGAGGCGTGTGCGGCTCTCTGTATAGAGCCTGAGAATGCAGACGCTCTGGTATCTGCTATCCTCTACCTACGAACACATCCCGAAGAAGCTGAAGCATTGGGGCGGCGCGGACGAGCCTATGTGCAAACACATTTTGATTATGATCACCTCATCGCAAGGCTTGATCAACGCCTTGAGGTACTGCTTAAAAAAGACTCGTCTGTTTCACCATCCCTATTGCCTAACCCAGTCTCACTTCCTAAGACGCCCGCTCCTGGAATACTCGATTTAGAACCGTTGTAAGAGCAACAATGGCATCAATGCTATAGACATCACTGAGGAGCTAGTACATATGACTTTTGAACAATATTGGGCCATCATAGTGAAGCAATGGAAGATCATCATCATCAGTTTTGTGTGTGCGGGCTTGGCGGCATATCTCGTGAGCCAATTTACCACGCCTCTCTACCAATCAACTGCTCTGGTTCAGGTGGAGATCAGTGCAGGAACTGGCCAAACAGATTATAACAGCGTACTTGCAAGTAACCAGCTTGTCCAGACAGAAGCCTCACTGGTAGTCAGCTACCCGGTGTTACATGAAGTTGCTTCCTCCTATCCAAATTTGACCGTTGTACAACTGACCAAAAAAGTCACCTCGACAGCAACAGCCAATACCCAACTGTTTGGGATTACTGTGCAGGACCCAAGTCCCACTCGTGCAGCAGCTTTGGCAAATGCTATCGCTACAACGTTGATTAAACAGCAAGAACAAGTTGCCCAACAGAACAACCTTCAAGCTCAACATCAAATCGAACAAAACCTCGCTGGCTCGTTGCAGCAAATTAGTAACATCTCTAATCAGATCGCTACTCTGTCAACACAACCAGGAAAGGCAGCTGAGATGGCAATACTCCAGAGCCAACTAAACAGCATACAACAGCAATACAGCCAGTGGCCCATGGTACTAGCCCAGCTTGAACTCGCCCAAGCACAAAGTAGCAACTTCCTTCATATTGCACAGAACGCACAACCAGCCTTACAACCGGCAAGTCCGAATGTCCTCCTCAACACAGGTACGGGTCTAGCGGCAGGCTTATTTCTGGGGACATTGCTAGCAATAGTGTTTGGACAATTAGATACTCGTGTACGTACCTCTGAAGATCTCTCCCAATTGCTCGGCTGGTCAGCTCTGGCTACGATCTGGGATACCCCTTCCTCTGGCAGAGAGACAGTCATCTATCCCACACAAGGTGATGCAAATGCTGAAGCCTACCGTATTTTGCGTACCAACATTGGATTCGCCAGCATAGACGAACCATTACACTCCTTGATGGTGACAAGCGCTCTTCCTTTCGAAGGCAAGAGTGTTATCGCGGCGAATCTGGCGATTTTCATGGCACAAGCAGGGAAAAATACCCTACTCATCGATGCAGACTTGCGGCGACCTACACTCCATACGAAATTCGACCTTCCAGCTAACAGGAAAGGATTGAGTGATGCAGTATTAGCTTTTATTAAGCGAAGTACTCTCGGTTCGCCTACTCGTTTTCAATCTCCTGTATCTCTCACCTCCTTTATGCACTCGGTAAAGATACCTAACTTAGTGGTTATGCCATCAGGATCACTTCCGCCGAATCCATCTGAATTGCTTGATTCAAAAGCCATGCAACGCCTCCTTGCAGCTATTGGAGAGTACAAAATTGATGTTGTCATTTTTGACAAGGAAGAAGGGCTACGAAAGAAGCGTGATGGCAGGATTGGACAGCTTGAAATTGATATGGTCATTTTTGACGCTCCTCCTCTTCTGGGTCTACCTGACGCCAGGATCCTGGCGTCAAAAGTTGAGGGGACGCTCATGGTAGTCGATATCAATCACGCCAAAAAGAAGAATCTTAAACAAGCACAGGCCCTCCTGACTCAAGCTGGTGCGCATGTACTTGGTTATGTAATCAATAAACAACGCTACAATCCAAAGGATAAGGATACAGCCTATTCCTACTACCAGACAACGACTAATAAGACGGATGACCTCTTGACAGCAGTTTTATCGAAGATCTCTAGCAACTGACAAAGCGAGAGGATACAACTATCATGAGTAGTGAATTAGACAGAGAAAGTATCGCAGACACATTTTTCATATTGATCGCACTAGGAGCAGGAGTTGGGATCGGCATAGCGATCGGACTGTTTGATGGTGGGGCAACAGCCGTGCGCTTCCTAAAGCCTTCTCTTGGCATTGGCGCTGCTGCAATACTTACTCTTGTTGCTCTGCACCAAGATGAACTTGTAGTAACATTGGTCATGCTGGTGAATCTCTACTTCGAGTGGTATCTCGCCTATCAGGGAATGACACTCATCTTAGTGATCTTCTTATTAGGAGCCTTCTTTTTGAATCGCTCTCCCCAGCGACCATGGACACAACCGCGAGTTTTGTGGATCTGGGCTCTCTTTCTTACGCTCACCATTTTACCTGCCATTCGTGGGGCATTTCCTACCAACCCATACCCCAATGTCTTGTTTGATCCGGGCACCAGGATGGCGTACCCGGTGGCATGCTGGACATCTGAGCTTAACCATTACCCCGATGTCGTCTTTGGCGCCTTCATTGTCTTCTGGTTGGGAACTACTCTTGCAAGAGGACGTGCAAGCATCCGACGTTTTTTCAATCTGCTCGCAGTCTTCGGCGTTCTTATTGCTGTGCATGCGATCATCCAGGTGGCAACTGGTATCACGTTGCTAGGATCTTCTGATGCAGCCAACTTTCTTGCAATCAAAGGAGGTTTTGAGTTGGGAGTTCCTGGAAGCACAGGGGTCAGTCGTGCAGGCTCCTTTTTCATCAACCCAGACTTTACTGGTACCTTTTTTGCGCTGATGATCTTTGTGCCACTCGGGCTTTTTGTCGAAAGCACCTCTTTCTGGGCAAAGATTCTTCATATGGCAGAAATCCTCATTATGATCCTTGCACTGCTCTTCACCTATACCACAAGCGCGTGGTTGGCTAGTTTTGTCGGTCTTCTTGCTTATGTGGTGCTCGTTGGGAATGCTCGCTTTCGTTTTCAGATTATTTTGTTTGGCAGCATTGCTGCAGTGATTCTCCTCTTCGGGTTCTCAAGACAAGTCAATCTGCTGATCCAACATGCAACGGACCCTGCTGAACTGTCGTTACGTAAAGGGGTATGGGAAACTGGATTACGAGTGATTCAGGCTTTTCCATTGACAGGTGTTGGGCTCAATAATTGTGCCTACCTGCAAGTCTCTGAACGATATCGTGCACCAGCGCAAAATGTACCCCTAGACCATCCTCATAACTCTTACATAGAATGGGCAGCCATGGCTGGTATTCCTGTTCTTCTCGTGTTTCTTGTCCTTCTGGCTGCTATTTTCTGGCAGGCGTTATACAACTGGAAACATGCTAATGCAAGGGCGCGTTCTCTCATCGGTGCTGGCATAGCTGTAGCAGTTGTGCTGAGTTTCAATAGCTGGAGCAACCAGGGATGGACTGCCCCTCCACTGGCCACGTTAGGATGGTTGTTGCTTGGTACTAGTTCTTCTCCTTTACTCCTCAAAGAACAATGTGATCCTGACACCAAGAAATATAGTCTCTAAAATTAAGAAGCTTTGGAGGAGCTTGTATGGACTTACAACAGAAGAGAAACAGAGTATTAGAAATGCGTCAACCTGGACAAGCGATGAAGGTCGCTTATATACTCAGCAGTTTCCCTTGTATCTCAGAGGCATTTATCTTGCAAGAGATTCGAGAACTGGAGCGACAGGGTCTCTTTCTATTCCTTTTCAGTATAAGTGAGCCAGTGGCGTATGAAGGCAAGAAAGTAGTATGGGATGGACGAGCAGCCATCACATATATCTCACGTCAATCGCGATGGAGCTTGTTAGCAATAGCCGCTCACCGCTGCTTCAGAAATCCCTGGCGCTTTCTGTGCACCTGTATCGCATTAGTGACCCGTTATCGCCTACGCTCTGCATTGGGCTATCTCTTGTACAGTGTCTATATCGCCAGACAACTTGAGTGTGAAGGCATTACCCATATTCATGCGCACTATGCTACCGAACCTGCCTCTATAGCACAAGCATTGCATTGGCTTATTGGCATTTCCTATAGTTTTACAGCACATGCTTATGATATCTACCTTGGTACACCATACCGTTCAACGGCTTATAGATCCTCTAAAGCAATCCTGGGTGATAAGATACGCATGGCACGCTTTGTGGTCACTTGCTCAGCCTATAACCAGCGCTACCTCGCAGAGATTGCTTCGAGTTCAGTCCAACATATCTACAACATCCATCCTGGTGTGAAACGAGAGGTCCTTGTCCCTGGCAGACCAATAGGTTCTATACCATCATCTCCTCCGCTCATTCTGGCAGTAGCACGCCTCGTAGAAAAAAAGGGGCTGTCCTATCTCCTGCATGCTTGTCGCCTCCTCGTAGATCAGGGCTATGACTTTACCTGCCGTATAGTAGGTGATGGACCACTGCGGCAAACACTAGAGGACGAAATTGAGAAACTGGAATTGACCAATTACGTAAGACTATGGGGAGCAACACTTCATCAAGAGGTGGTTTCCATGTACCAAGACACGACCATCAAAGTGCTACCATGCATCATTACAAAAAATGGTGATCGTGATGGCCTGCCATCCGCCTTAGTTGAAGCACTCTGCATGGGCGTACCTGTTGTCTCCACGTACGTCTCCGGCATTCCTGAATTGATCGAATCGGAAGTCAATGGTCTGCTCGTTCCACCACAAGATAGCGCAGCTTTAGCTCTTGGTGTGGCACGTTTGCTTGATAGTCCATCTCTGCGCTATCGTCTCGCTGTTGCAGGTCAGCAAACAGTGCATGAGCGATTTGATATGACCAAAAATACAAAGTGCTTGCTCGATCTTCTATGCGCACAAGGAGAAATAGAGCTATGACACATGATCTGCTTCAAAGAGGAACCAATTATCCAGCAACTGGTGAACAAGAGGATTGTAAAGGACAAGACCGTCGAGCTAGCGAAAAGGATACAGAAGATTATATTACAATTGCTCTCAAACTCGTCAAATGCTCTGGCGCTTACGCTCTGGGATCAATTGCTTCACCTATGGTCTCGCTCGTACTCGCTCCATTCTTAACCCGCTCACTCTCACATGCAGATTATGGAGTTCTTGCTGTAATAAATACTCTCATCGCTTTAGTAGCAGGAATAACACAACTTGGTTTGAGCTCAGCATTTTGTCGTGCATATAGCTATGACTACGAGTCTCAGCAAGATCGACGAGGGATTCTTTCAACCGTTGTCACATTGCTAGCTCTCACGTCAATACCCATCAGTATCATAGTGATCTTACTAGCCTCACACATATCAATGGCGCTATTTAACAGTCTCTCTTTCGCTGGCCCAGTGAGATTTGCTGGTCTGGTAGTACTTTTGCAAAATTTGACTGTACCAGGGTTTACCTGGTTGCGAGCTGAAAACCGGGCTGCGACCTTCTCGCTTCTCTCAATTTTCAATCTCCTAGTGACGCTAGGTGCAACACTCATTTTGGTGGGATTTTTACACCTTGGTATTAATGGAGCAATTATAGCTCCAGGATTAGGATATGCATCCGTAGTGATTTGTATATTACCGGCAATTCTTGTCTGCAAAGGCTTGCACGTTCGTTTTGATATTGCCAGAAATCTCCTCTCCTTCGGAGTACCTCTATCCGTTAACTATGTCTCATATTGGATACTCCAGCTCTCAGATCGCTATTTGCTCAGCCGTTTTCGCCCACTTGCTCAGGTGGCAAACTATGCTCTCGCTTATAGCCTGGGTGGAGTATTGAGTATTGTGATCCTGTCACCATTCGCATTAGCTTGGCCCACAGCTATGTTTGCCATTGCCAAAAGAGAAGATGCAGCTCAGATATTTCGACAAGTATTTCGTTGGTTCAGTCTGGTGTTGCTCTTCGGGGCCTTCGCTTTCTCGCTTGCCTGCACAGTCATGCTTAAATTGCTCTTCCCACCAGAATATCATTCCGCAGCTCCTGTTATTCTCATAATTGCTACATCTCTTATGTTCTATGGAATTATTCATGTTTTTCAAATTGGTGTCGGTGTACGACGCAAGACGTGGCTCGTAACCATTTCTACGACCATTTCAGCTCTTGCCAATGTTGGACTCAACCTCGCCTTGATTCCTCTCTATGGATCAATGGGGGCTGCTGTATCAACTCTTATCGCTTACATATTGCTCGCTTTGATCTGCTACATCATCAATCAGCGCATTTATCCCATCCCATTTGAGATTGGCCGATTTGGTATTGGGCTCGTGATCGGTCTTGCCTTCTACCTAGCAAGCAGTTTTCTGGCACGGACTCAGGGAATATATGGGGAATGTGCCATATATATTGGCGTTATTAGTCTCTACGCGGGATGCCTCGTGCTACTAGGAAAATCTTCTTCCTGGAGCCGCCTATCCACCAATGAACAGACGCAAGGAGTTCGCATATCATGAATACATCCGCTTATACCTATGCAAAAAAGGAAACGGTCGCTACAGTCTCGTTGCCCATCAGGATCTGTATGCATGTCCATAATATAGCACGCATAGATCCCAGAGTATTGCGTGAAGCTACCGCTCTCACAGAAGCTGGGTTCACAGTTTCTATTGTAGATATTGAAGATGAGCCGCAACGACCTCCTGTAGAAATGCTACATGGTGTGTCTCTCAAACATGTGCTCATGCCTAGCTGGTATATCTCCACACGTTTTCCCTGGTCCCTCTTGAAAGCTATGTGGATGTTTATTCGCACAACGCTTCGGATACTATGCACTCCAGCGGATATCTATCACGCACATGATGAATTTGCTCTACCAGCATGCTACATCGCGGCACGGCTATGGCGGAAACCACTTGTTTTTGATGCTCATGAATTGCCTTTAGCAGAAATGCCTCTAGCTGAGATGAGTAGAAGCCGCCGCACGATTCATCCCCTGCTCACCTGGCTTTTTTGTGCTATGGTACCTTACTGTTCAGAAGTTATTGCTACCTCCTCTTATATGGCACTTGAGATTTCTAAGCGCTATTCCATTCCACAAGTGACGGTAGTCCGCAACTTGCCTCCATATCGAATAGTTCAGAAGAGTGATCGGTTGCGACAATTCCTTGGTCTTAGTTCAGATATTCGCATCGCTCTCTATCAAGGCAATTTGCAACTAGACCGCCGACTTGATGTGTTGATGCGTGCAGCGGCGTTCCTAGAGCAAAATATAGTCATTGTAATGATGGGTAAAACCTACAAAATAACACAGTCTGAGCTTGAGGCAATGATAGCCAGTGAGGGTGTTTCAGATCGTGTTAAAATTGTTCCCTGGGTTCCCTACGCAGAGCTTCTAGATTGGACAGCCTCGGCCGATATTGGCTTGGCTTACTTTCCAGGAGATTACGCCCCTGACCATGAAAACGCAATGCTACCAAACAAGCTTTTTGAGTATGTGATGGTTGGCCTGCCTGGGCTCGCTTCGCCACTTAAGGCAATAGCCGAAGTGATTAGAACCTATGATGTCGGACAGGTTTTATCCTCGCTTGCACCAGCAGATATCGGCGCCGCAATCAATGCAATGCTAGCAGATCATGATGCACTTGCTCGTATGCGTCAAAATGCTTTAGAAGCAGCACGAAGCGAGTTTAACTGGGAAAAGGAAACTCCACAACTCGTTCACCTCTATCACAGGATTGTGTCAACTACACAAGCGAGAAGAGGGAGGCAGAAGATATCTTAAATTAGCATTTTTTACCTGGTGCTAGAGCTATGTAACAATGCATATCAGCAAACATGAGGAGGAATAGGGCATTATGAAAACGTCACTTAGTACTGCCACTGCGCCAGCGAAGGGCACTACCACAGCGAAGTCACCGATGAAGGTGTGCATGCACATCGTAGCCGAAGGATACTCTACCGTTCGTATGATGTGTACATCTACTACACTTGCAGAAGCAGGGTTTACTGTTTCTGTTGTTGATCTGGTAGTGAAACGAACTGCCCCGCTTGAGGAAAACATTGGCAACGTCCATATGAAACATCTCATCGTCCCGAATTGGCATACCGCTAGAAGGTTTGGGCTATGGTTTTTCATCATAGCTGTGAAAACGTTCATCCTCAGTATCCTTCGGCTGATTCAGGCACGCGCGGACATCTACCATGCGACTGACTTGACTGCACTGCCAGCGTGCTTTATCGTATCGCGCTTACTGCGTAAACCGCTTATCTTTGAGATTTATGACCTTCCGTTTCCTACACCTTACACAGGAGTTGCATTCTGGCGTTGGATGGGTCCCTACCTTTATGCTCTGCTGTTGCCATACTGTGCCGAAGTGATTGTTACCTCACCTCTTCACACGCAAGAGATTCGCAAGCGCTATCATGTTCCAACAGTGACGCTAGTTCGTCACGTTCCTAGATATCAAGTGGTTAAGGAAGGAGATCGACTGAGGAAGCATCTTGGTCTTAGTCCCGATACACGTATTGCAATCTACCAGGGCAGTCTCTGTCCTGAGCGTGGCCTGGATGTCCTAGTTCATGCTGCACCCTTCCTTGAACGAAACATTGTTATAGTGATAAAAGGCAAAGGATCAGATCAAGCGCTGCTAGAGATGCTTATTACCAATGCAGGGGTCGCTGATCGTGTTAAAATCATTCCTCCTGTTCCCTATGAGGAAATGCTCGATTGGATAGGCTCGGCAGATATTGGCTTAATAGTTCACCCTCCAGACTTTTCCCTTAATACTCAAACCCTTCTTCCTCAAAAACTCTTTGAATATCTGATGGCAGGCTTGCCTGTGCTCTCTTCAGAGCTTGACGCTGCTGTAGATGTTATCAAGGCCTATGATGTGGGCCAGATACTCCATTCACGTGCACCTTCGGATGTTGCTAGAGCAATCAATACCATGTTAGCAAATCAAACTGCTCTTGCCAGGATGCATCAAAATGCCTTGCATGCCGTCCAAGAGAACCTTTGTTGGGAAAAGGAAAAGGAAGCATTTATCCTTCTCTACCAAAAAGTAGGAGCATTGATTAGTGCATGAATCGTATTCTGTCCTTTATTCGTTCTTTACTTGGATATAGAAGCAGGTTTCTACCTGAAAGGTATACAGGGTGGCATTGACTTTGGGTGTCTCATTGTCCATAGATATTCCGTTGTCCATTAGACGGTATCCGCAGATGTCCCATTGGCATTAAAAATTGTCCCTGGATTCCCCTGGAAAATATCTTTTCATCAGGTATACTCTTTCTATAGCGGTTCACGGGAGTCTTGATCTCATCTGTGGAACCAGAAGAAGCGTCCTTGTCCTGCGAAGGAAGGGGGTCAATCTTCTTACGAACCGTTGTAGAGGAGGCCTGCAGTGAGAGGGATCTTGAGTTCCGAAACGCCCTCATAAACTTTCTTTAGGATACTCTAACTAGACCAACCGCCGAGGTACAGCCACACTAAAGGGTGGAGGCACAGTCATTTGAGCTCAACTTGGCTAAGTCTTTGAGCTCCACCACCGCCGACGGAGAACCTTATTAACGATGGCAGGAGGACTACAACAATGATGCAGCGCAGCTTGATTTCTTTTGGTTCGTTTCTCTTTGTATTATTATCCTCATTACTCTGTTTTAGTGGGCTTATTTATTACAATAATGCTGTTTATAAAGAAGTAACAGCTAAAGCTCAATTTGCCCCTAAACTTCCACCAGTAAGAGGTAACACTAATATACCTGTTTATCATTCTTTTGGCGCTTTTAGTGTCAATACTCCCACTGAAGCTTTAGCAGCTGCCAGCGATGGCATTCACTATAGTATTCATTATGGAGCTCCTCATAGCGCTACAAGTCCACAAGGATTGGCATTACAAAAAGTAGGCATTAAAGAGTATTCTTCACGAATAAATGATTTTATGGTTGATTATGAATGCCATAAGGCATTAAGAAATGGACATACAGAATACTGTGACAAAGAACCAGTTTCTCAAATGACAAGTGAAACTGCTGTCCTAAATGGAGTAAAGGCTTATTTGCAAGAAGTTCAAAAGGATCCTCTTATTGTCGGACATTGGGTGCTTGATGATTGGCCTAAATGGGACTACGGTAGTGCAAAACAAATGTTAGTTGCTATTCATCAGTTAATTCGGATATATACTCCTCAGCTGCCAGCAATTTGTGGCTTTGGAGCAGGATTTGGATTGCAAGGCACCATCGATTGGAATCCTAGTCTAGCTGCTAATTTTTCACCACAAGCATGTGATGAAGTAGGATTATATATTTATGCTGACCCACCGGATAGCAGTACTAACCCTCCAAACACCGATGATTATGACTGGAGTATGTCAAAATTATTGCCTCGAATTGCTAGTAGTTTACAAGCTCAAGGATGGGACAGCCGTAAAGCACCATGGATAGGCATAGTACAGGCTTTTGGAGGAAAAAGAACACAATCCCCTAATAAGGTTGACGTAACGCCAAGCGCGAAGAATATGACAACACAGGCATTAAGTTTTTGCAAAGCAGGGGCAAAAGACGTATTTTGGTATTCATTTGATAATGCATCAGAGTATACACTAGATACGGTACAAACTCCTATGAACAGTGCTTCTATTAAAGCAGGTATAAAATCAGGCATGGCAGCGTGCAAGGCCTGGTGGAGTTCTACAGCGCATGGATCACTGCACAGGTAATTGATGTTTCAAACAACATTGAGGCATTTATCTTTGGTACTGTAGATGACATATGCCGTAACGTTTAGAGTAGATTAGTAGCAAGATGATTTTTCCGTCCATATCAAAAGGAAACGCTTTTGATTTTAAAAAGGTTCAAAGGAATATGGCAATTTGTTAGGTCAGTAATTGTTACTGAAGCAGCTTCTAATGGTGCTCTGCACAGTTTTGGGATCGTTCAAATTGCCATATTCCTTTCAGCTCATTTCCGAACCTTGTCTTACAAGAAAAGGGGGTCTTCTATGGCAAATATAAACCGCCGGACATCAAAAAGAGCCATTGGAGTAGTACTCATCCTAGGATCTATGCTTATCGCGCTAAGTTACAGTACAATAGGCAATCCGCAACCTGCCAAGGCTGTAAATAGCCAGTCAGACACATACTTAAAACACACTCCAGGTGGTACTGCCCAATTGCTATGGGATCAGAACTCGACATTGACCGTGACCATCGATATGGCTGGTGAGGTGGCACAAAAGGATATCCATCCAGCTAGTATTAACAAGGGAAGCTGCGAGAAAGGCGATGATGGAGTCCTCTATCCCTTAAGCCCAGTTCAGGCCGAACAATCAAGCCCACCAAGCGTCCCCGGGGTCCAACAAGGAAGCAATTTGCCAAATGCCCCTGTGACAGTCAATATGGCTTCAAAGACGATAATTCCTCAGGTGCAAACTGGCATCCCAACTAGTGGATGGTTTCTCAACGTCTACAATGGTCCAACTCTTTCGCCACCCACCCAGAATATACCAATCGCCTGTGCAGATATCACGAATCTCAATACATCGACCAATGCCTCTCAGTTTGTAAGCCTCAATCTCGGACCTAGCAAAGGCCCTAATCAGGCGGCAAACGGAACCGTTACCACTACTCTTTACAATAACCAGCTCGTACTAGCAATCACCGCGAGCGGTCTGGCACCAAACAGTACCCATCAAGCTGAAATTCATCAGGGACAATGTAGCTCCCAGGGACCAGTTGTCCATACACTTCCTCCTATCGTTGCCAATGGAGGGGGCATTGGCACCTCGACAACTACTATATCCGGTATTACTTCTATACCCAATAATTGGTATGTGATGGCCCATCTAGGCGCGACAAAGGCAGACATGGGCACTCAATCCGGTTTTGATCCCATTGTTTGTGGAGATGTAGGCAGCCCGCCATCAGCCAGGCCTATTGTGTCTCATCTCCAGTCACAACTAAATAGCCAGTCAGATACATACTTAAAACACTCCCCGAGTGGTAATGCCCAATTACTATGGGGTAAGAAGTCGACATTGACCGTGACCATTGATATGACTGGTCAGGTAGCATCAGGCAATACCTATCCAGCCCGCATTAGCAAGGGAAGCTGTGAGACAGGCAGTACGGGGGTTCTTTATCCCTTAAGCCCGGTTAAGGCCCAGCGACCAAGTTCGCCAAGCCCCTCCGCGGGAGTCAGCATGGAGTCAAAGACGATAATCCCTCTGGTGCAAAATGGCATCCCAACTAGTGGATGGGTTCTCAACGTCTACAACGGTCCAACCCTTTCGTCACCCAACGAGAATATACCAATCGCCTGTGCAGATATCACTAATTTCAATACATCGACCAGAGCCTCTCAGTCTGTAAGTCTTGTTCTCGGACCTACCAAAGGCTCTAATCAAGCAGCAAATGGGGTAGCTACAACTACTCTTTATAATAACCAGTACGTAATAGAAATCACCATGAACGGTCTTGCACCAAACAGTACTCATCAGGCTGACATTCGTCAGGGAAGATGTAACTCCCAGGGACCAGTTGTCCATACACTTACTTCCGTTGTTACGGATGGAAGTGGCAATGGCACTTCGACAACCTCTATATCCGGTATTACTTCTGTACCCAATAATTGGTATATAAATGTCCACTTAGGTTCGACAAAGACAGACATGAACACTCAAACCAGTTCTGATCCCTTTGCTTGTGGGGAGATAAGCATAGGCTAACTGGCAGTTAACTCAAAAAATCCCAGCGAAGAGCTTTTTCATACAAAAACTCGACCTGAAAGAGAACAATTCTTTCAGCGCAATGGACAGAAAAAAAGAGAAGAGGTAAAGAACAGATGTTAATTGCCAGAGCGCCAATGCGCATCAGCTTTGGAGGGGGCGGGACAGACCTTGAAGCATACTATGCCAAGCACGGAGGGTTAGTGATCAGCACCACGATCAATAAGTACTTTTATGTCATCATCACCAGCGACGAGTCCGATGACTTACAAGTCATCTCAGCAGATTATCGCTCGCTCTTTCGCTCCTCGCCCTACACTGATCTTTTCTGGAATGGGGACTTGGCGCTCCCGAAAGCCATTTTGCACCACTTTGGCATTGATCGAGGAATTAACATGTTCCTTGCTAGCGAAGTACCACCCGGTACAGGGCTAGGATCATCCAGTGCAGCAGCCGTCACACTGGTACAGGCTCTATCAACTTTACTGGAACGACCAATGACAAAGCAACAGATGGCAGAGCTAGCTTCATCCATCGAAATTACTAAGATGGGGATGCCTATCGGGAAGCAAGACCAGTATGCTTCGTCCTTCGGTGGGCTAAACAAAATCATCTTCACCAATGAGGGTGTGACTGTCGAACCGATAAACATTGCTTCCAATGTGAGACAGACATTGGAGCAGCAGTTGATGCTCTTCTTCACAGGCTGTTCACGTGAGTCTAGCTCCATTCTCAAACACCAGCGAAAATCGACGCAGAATCAGGATGCATCAGTTCTCAAAGCCTTGCATACTATCAAACAGATCGCTGTTGAGATCCATGCTTGCCTGGAACAGGGCAATCTCGATGAGTTCGCCCGACTGTTGCATTGCTCTTGGCAGGAGAAGCAGCGGCTGGCACCCGGTCTCTCGACCAGCTTTATCGATACGTGCTATGGGCTTGCCTTGGAACATGGAGCCATGGGCGGAAAGATCACCGGAGCAGGAGGCGGTGGCTTCCTTATGCTCTACTGCCACGAGCAATTACAAGATGCCGTGACCACGGCACTGGAAGAGCAAGGGCTCATACGCATGAATTTTCGTTTTGACCAGCAAGGAGCAAAGGTCCTGCTGAACGTGGCAAATTTCGATACCCTCTGTGGAGCAAGTCACGCAGAGCCTGTATCGCAATTACAACAGGGCATCCAGGATTGATTGACTGATAAAGCACGGAGGACAAGATATTGGAAGCCATCACCATTTACTTTACAGAACTTGAGCAAATGATGCAGTCTATCTCGCTTCCGCATCTTGAGGGAATATTACAACTGCTTGAAGAAGCCTACTGCAACGGGCATCGCATTTTCATTATGGGCAACGGCGGCAGCGCAGCAACAGCCTCCCATCTTGCCCTTGATCTGGCGAAGAATACTATCACATCAGGTGCACCCCGCTTGAAAGCTATTTCACTGACGGACCACGTCCCATTAATCACTGCTTGGAGCAATGATAGCGCCTACGAACACGTCTTCGCAGAGCAACTTGCCAATATGATTGAGCCAGGTGACGTGGCAATTGGGATTAGTACGAGTGGCAATTCGCTTAATGTGATCAATGCCCTCCATCTCACAAAGCAACGAGGTGGGGTGACAATTGGCTTGCTAGGAGCAGAAGGCGGCAAGATCAAAGAGATCGTAGACGCCTATGTGCTTGCTCCAGGCCAGAACGTCGAGCAAGAAGAAGATGCTCATATGATTTTGGCACACATTATTACACGTCATATGCGGGCAGTGGTATATAAAAGAAGGTATCCTTCTGCTTGCACATCCTTGGGATAGGGGTCTCACCATGACGACGATCTTTCTGGATCGGGATGGAGTCATCAATGAAAACCGATCAGATTATGTAAAAAGTTGGAGGGAGTTTCGCTTTCTCCCGGGATCAAAAGAAGCCATTGCGATGCTCACCAAGAGGGACCATCGTCTCGTTGTTTGTACCAACCAAGCAGCAATAGCTCGGGGGATTTTGTCACGAGAAACCGTTGAGGAAATTCATGGCCGTATGACAGCTGAGATCGCTAAGGTAGGCGGGAGAATAGAGCGGGTCTATTACTGCCCACATGGGAAAGATGAGAACTGCTTCTGCCGCAAACCTCGACCAGGTATGTTATTACGAGCACGTGATGAGTTGGGCATTGACACGGATGATGCCATCTTTATTGGTGATAATATCAGTGACATTCATGCTGCTTTGGCTGCGGGCGTCACACCCATTCTCGTACTCACTGGCTTAGGCATGCAGCACCTTCATGGATATCGCCCTGAAATTGATAGGCCGTTTCATGTTACGACGGACCTCAAGCACACTGCTGAGATCATGCTAACCAATGGTGCTCGTTTTTGGATTACTAGATCAAAGCTAGGAAGAAGTGCATCTACAGGCCAAAGTGTCCTGGCTTCAAAACGAAAGTGATTCTATAATATGCAAAAAATTCGAGTCGAACGAGAACAAGTCCTGACCGATCAAAGAGACGTCTACCAGCACTGGGATCGTCTGAGCAGGTGCTTTCGCCATGTCTTTGAATGCCCCAATAGTGTCTCGGGAGAGCGCGTCTTTAATGAGATGCTCAGGCCAGCGATTGCAGGCAAACGGGTCTTAGAGATTGGCTGTGGATCTGGTTGGTTTGCTGAACGCCTGTCCTCATTTGGAGCGGGCTACGTGTATGCCGTAGATATCTCGCGCACTTGCATCGCGGAAGCCAAGCAACGTGAAGTTCCTGGAGTATGCGAGTATGCTATTGGTGATGTATCTTTGCCGCTTTCGGGCGTCTTTGATGTGATAGTGGGTCGAGGGATCTTGCACGAGCTGGACTTCCAGAAGGTTTTGCCGTGTCTTGCTCGCGACAATCTCGTTCAGAATGGCCTCATGTTCTTCACAGTGCCATTGGGAGGAAATTGGTTCATTCGTGCCTACCACCAGTTCAGCAAGCATGCCCATACGCCCCATGAGCATCCATTTGAAAGGGATGATCTCAGATGGATACGCAAGACTTTTCCAGGTTTTACGTTAACCCCCATCAACTTTGTATCATTACCACTGGCGGCGATTTCGTCTTTTGTCATGAAACGACCTGATAATGCATTATTGCGAGGTGCAGATAGCATCGACCGTTATCTCGCTGGTCATGCAAGGTGGCTTCATCCGTACTTCAGGTGCGCTATTTTTAGCATAAGAACCTAATTGCTGTAGGCAAGCATCAAAAGGAGGCGATTCTGCTTGGCAGTGTTGACCTTGTACAAGCATGAATCTCCAGTAACTCAACTTCCATGTTTGAGTCCCTCCCAAAAGCGGGTCAACCTCAGAGTATTGAAGCAACTACTTTGGAGAGATAAGAAATGTGTGGTATCGTTGGCATTCTGAGAAATTTTGTTGTTGACATTTCATCAGACACAGTAGAAAGAATGACAGGAGATGTTAGTCATCGTGGACCGGATGATGAAGGGATTTCCTTTTTCTCTGCTACCTCTGCAGAGAACTGGCACCTTTGCTCTGGAACAGATGTTGGTTGGAGGGTTGCTCTTGGCTCTCGTCGCCTCTCGATTTTAGATGTAAGTGATGCTGGGCATATGCCTATGGTTTACCGGAATAGATTCTGGATTGTCTATAACGGAGAGGTCTACAACTTCATTGAGATCCGAGCCGAGTTGGAACGGCTCGGTCATGTCTTCCGCTCCTCATCAGACACTGAGGTTATCCTCGCCGCTTATGCTGAGTGGAGGACTGCTAGTTTCGCCCGTTTCCGAGGCATGTGGGGACTGATCATATTTGATTCTCTTCAAAATGAAGTAATACTCTGCCGTGACCGGCTTGGTATAAAACCTCTCTATTTATGGCAGAGATCAGGCGTAGCCGTAATTGCATCTGAAATTAAACAGTTCCTGCATATGCCTGGCTTCATCCCTAAAATGAACCCTGTAACAGTAGCGGAGTATCTCCAAACAGGATATGAAGTGCCAACTCGAAGTTTTTTTCATGAAGTTCAAGTCATTCCTGCTGGGAGTTGGCTCAGAATTCCACTCGATACGCTTGTCCCCTCTACCCCGGAAGAATACTGGCACCCTGAGCATGTTCAGGTTTCAATCACACACGCGGAAGATGCGGGCCGGCTATTTGCCGACAAACTTCGAGAATGCGTACACTTACACTTACGTAGTGATGTACCTGTAGGAAGTGCTCTCAGTGGGGGAATGGACTCGAGTTCAATTGCTCTTCTTGTCAATGAAGCGCACAACTCCCAAAACTATCCACTCCACACCTTCACCTCGACATTTCCAGGACATAAGATCGATGAGCGAGAATATGTAGACGCACTTATGCCCCACATCCGCGCTGTACCGCATTTTGTTACACCAAGCCCCGTTACATTTCTCTCAGAACTCAATAGCTTTATTCGCACACACGATGAGCCTGTAGGAGGCCTCGCGATTTACGCCAGTTACTGTATAGCACGTCTTACTAAGGAGAATGGCATCTCTGTCACACTGAACGGGCAAGGAGGTGATGAAATTCTGGCAGGGTACTGGCAATCCTATTTTATGCATCTGCGTATGCTTGCGGGAAACGGAAATATACTTCCGCTGATCAAGCATGTTGCGGGTGCCATGACGAAGAGGGGTAACCCAAGCCTGCTTGCTCAAGTTCCTATAATGCTGCAACGCTATCGTGCTCGCAGCATGCCTGCCTCACTTGTTCGTCTGCAAAATGGCTGGGGAGAACAAAGCTCTCCCGTTTTGAAAAAAATGCTTGCCCTTGATGAGCGAGCGTGGCGTGTGGAACAAATTCGTACCATGTTCTTGCCCCGCTTACTGAAGTGGGATGACCGTAACTCGATGGCCTTCTCAGTTGAAGGACGCTACCCATTTCTTGATCATGAACTCATTGAATTATGCTTGTCATTTGCACCTCAAGTTCTCTATCATTATGGCTGGACAAAATGGCCACTGCGACTCGGGTTGAGTAATCTTCTCCCTGATAAGGTTCGTTACCGACGTTCAAAATTCGGCTTCGAAACTCCCCAGGATGAATGGCTATGTGGTCCGCTACGACCGACATTGGAAAAGTGGCTGGCACAAGATCGCCCACTCTGGCAGTATGTTGCAAAGGTAGATGTGCAAAAGCTGTTCCACCAGACACTACAAATCCGAGAAAAAAGGCGCGAGTTTGGTCAGGCACTCTTCCGCTTATTCGTTTTTGATCGTTGGATGGAGGTATTTGGAATAGAGGGATGAGACTACTATAGCAGTATCCTGCTATCACGGGTAATATGAGGATCTGGGTGCATAGTCTGACAAGATCAGAGAGATTGGCTCAATTGCGTACAAACTGAAGAGTTTTAATCTACTTAAGCTACAAAAACCATTTGTGCTTGCCCAGTGATGGCAAGGAATGCGTTAAGCATAGGTGATCAGAATCGTCACAAATGACGGGAAGGACTATATCCGATGGATATTACATTTCTAGGCCAAGCGGGGCTGTTTGTTGAGACCAGATACGGAACTATTCTCTGTGATCCCTGGTTCAATCCAGCATTTTTTGCCTCGTGGTTTCCCTTCCCTGACAACGGAGGGGTTGACTTAGAAAAAATGAAGCAACCAACCTATCTCTATATCTCACACTTACATTATGATCACTTCGATCCTGATTTTCTGCGCGAACATGTTTGGAAAGAGGCTACTGTACTCTTGCCAGACTATCCATTGGGCATCTTGGAGCATTCTCTGCGCGATGTCGGCTTTACTCGGTTTATCAAGACGAAAAATGCTCAGGTGTTAGAGATAAATGGATTACGCTTCATGCTGATGACCATGACTGCCCCTAACGATGGCACCATTGGCGATTGTGCCTTAATGGTGGATGACGGTGAGATACGCATCTTCAATCAGAATGATGCACGTCCAGTCAATCTCGACCTCCTCTGCAGCTTTGGACCCTTTAACGCGCATTTTCTGCAGTTTTCAGGTGCCCTTTGGTATCCAATGGTCTATCAGTTTCCTGAGAAGATGATGCAAGTTCTAGGAAGCAAGAAACGCAAAAACGAAATGGAACGATCTTTGCGTTATATACAAGAAATTGGTGCATCCTTTATTTTTCCATCTTCCGGGCCTCCATGCTTCTTGGATAATGAACTCTTTGACTTTAATGATTTTGATCGTGATCCTGCCAACATCTTCCCAGACCAAACGGTCTTCCTAGAATATATGGAAGAACATGGTGTGAATACAGGCCGACTTCTGATTCCCGGTAGCATCGCTACACTCAGTAGGGGCCAGTGCACTATTGCACATCCGCTCCCTGATGAGCAGGTACATGCTATCTTCACCGAGAAACGGGCCTACCTTGAAGCTTACAAAGCCCGTAAAAAGCCGCTAATTAATGCCATCAAGGCGACATGGTTCTCTGGGAAGGCGAATATTCTCTCCTGCCAAGCTTGTCACTATGCTATCCACTATGGAGGCCAAATCTGCAGGCAATTACGAAGATAACATGACTGGAGAGCCGAATGCACTGAAAGGCGCACATCCGATTCGGAAGGGGACTGAGAGAAAAGGGTTGGCAACAATACCTCGCTCTTAGTCTATCTTACACCCAGATAGCAACGATAGAGGAAAAATCGATAAAAGTAAGGAGAAAAACCTGTCATGCAATCCGAGATTGAGCAATCAGTGTCTGGTGTGCCCCAAAAGGCTTTACAAGTAGCCGCTCGGGAACCACTCCCGATAGAAACATCGAAGGTGGCAGTGCATTTAGATTATGTTGATAGCCAACAGTCTTATCACTTGGTTATCTCAAACCATACAGATGAAGCACCAATCTCAATAGAGAGAAGTGTCTCGCACCTCTATACCTATTGGGCGAGGATGATAGATATCATTTTTGGATTCTTGGGTATGGTAATACTCCTTTTGGTACTCCCTGTGGTGAGCCTATTGATCTACCTAGACTCGCCAGGACCTATCTTCTACAGTCAGGAACGCCTAGGGTACCGGAAACGCCTGTTCCGCATGTATAAATTTCGCTCTATGCATCCTGACTCTGGACGCACAGGACATTTGATATGGGCAAAAGCCCATGATTCACGAGTGATAAGGGTTGGACGTTTCTTGCGTGCAACACATCTGGACGAGTTGCCACAAGTATGGAACATCTTGCGTGGTGATATGAGCTTAATTGGACCACGACCTGAAATGCCAGCTTTTAGCGATAAATTTGAGAAGGTTATTCCTTTCTATAGCTCTCGTTTTACTGTCAAACCCGGTCTCACAGGTTGGACGCAGGTGAATCACAACTATGGGAATACCGTTGATGACGAGCGAATCAAGCTACAATATGATTTGGACTATATCAAAAATAGATCGTGCATTCTTGATATGAAAATCATTGTGAGAACAATAGGTGAGGTAGTATTTGGCCATGGAAGATAGAAGTATTGATATAGTAGGATCAAAAGAGCAGAAGAGAGCTTCACGGACAACCTTTCTTCCATTTGCTGTGCCACATATTACGCAGGCAGAGATTGATGAAGTTGTGGATACCTTGCGCTCTGGTTGGCTAACTACTGGTCCGAAAACAAAGCGATTCGAGCGCGAATTTGCTGAGTCTATCGGAGCACCGTATGCTCTGGCGGTTAACTCTGCCACGGCAGCCATGCATCTTGCCCTTGATGCAATCGGCTTACAACCCAATGATGAGGTGATTGTCCCTGTCTATACTTTCACTGCAACCGCTGAGGTTGTTATATATTGCCGGGCGCGTCCTGTCTTTGTTGATGTTGACCCAGTCACCTGTAACATCGATCCCACACAATTGGAAAAGCATATTACACCAAAGACACGAGCAATCATGATTGTGCATATAGCAGGATTGCCTGCTGAAATGGATGCGATCCTTTCCATAGCACGAGCATATAATCTGGCGATCATTGAGGATGCTGCTCATGCCTTTCCTGCAAAGTACCGAGGGCGCACGATCGGTACCATAGGTGATCTCACCGCTTTCAGCTTTTATGTAACAAAGACGCTCTGTACTGGCGAAGGTGGAATGCTCACAACAGCCAATCCTGCATATGCAGAACGCGCTGCTCTCATGAGACTGCATGGCATTAGCCGGGATGCTTGGAAGCGGTACAGTACCGAAGGCTCTTGGTACTATGAGGTGATGCAGGCGGGGTACAAGTACAACATGACCGACCTTGCCTCTGCTATTGGTCTGCACCAACTAGCACGCAGTGAGTGGCTTCTGAAACGTCGTCAAGAGATTGCACGCCGCTATACAGAAGTAATTTCGTATTTTCCTGAAGTGGAGACCCCACCAGACCCTCCTCATGTGAACCATGCTTGGCATTTGTATCTTTTGCGGTTGCATTTAGACCGACTCACCATCACACGAGAAGCATTTATTCAAGAACTAACAAAGGCTCAGATTGGGTCAAGTGTCCACTTTATACCACTACACTTACATCCTTTCTATCGCAATACATATTATTTGGATCCAGATAACTTTCCTGTCGCATTACATGCGTATCAACGAACTATATCATTGCCAATTTATCCAGGAATGACCGACGAGGATGTCGAGGATGTCATTGCTGCAGTTGAGCAGATTATCAGGAAGCATCGGAAGTGAAAGGTGAATAAAGAGGACTATCTTACTTTGAACGGATGGATAAAAATGGACTATGTTTATAGTCCTATCACAGCAGCTCGAGTATCTGTTGAAGCGTTGATAAACCGAGGCATTACTCGTTATCTACGCAGGCACAACATGTCAATTACTCTGTGTGTGCTTGCTATGATAATAGGCTTTAACACTGCTGTAGCTATACAATTACTTTCAGCTGTCCTTGTTTTGCCGTTAGATAGTATCCTTTGCGGCTCGTTGTTATCTGTTACATTCTTAAGCCGTAGCAAAAAGACTCTATGTATTGCAAACACTTCTAACTCTTGTGAGATAAATGTTGATGACCTTTTGGAGCGCAAGGTCGTGCCTATGGAAACAATCGAGGCAAAAGCTTTTCTGAAAGGAAAGGTTATCCTTGTCACCGGAGGAGCTGGATCCATTGGTTCAGAACTCTGCAGGCAGTTGCTGAACTATGAACCAGAACTCCTGATCGCTCTGGATACCAACGAGACCGGGCTGTTTGATCTTGTCGAAGGCTTGCGTTCCCGCTCTCACCCACGTACTGCATCTTTGTCTCCGTTTATCGGCGATATTACCGATGTGCAGAGGATGGAGCGCTTCTTTGCAGAAAGGCAACCAGATGTCGTGTTCCATGCAGCAGCCTATAAGCACGTCTCGTTACTTGAACAATATCCGGATTTGGCCATACGTACCAATGCGCATGCAACCTATCATTTATGCTCTCTGGCTCAGCAATACGGGACGGGCTGCTTTGTATTTGTCTCGACTGATAAAGCGGCAGACCCTGTCAGCATTATGGGAGCCTCAAAGCGATTTGCAGAACTGATCGTGCAATCGCAGGCAAAATCATCGCAAGGAACACGATTTTGCACTGTGCGCTTTGGGAATGTGATTGGTAGCCGTGGTAGTGTCGTTCCCATCTTTGCTCAGCAGATTGAACAGGGAGGCCCGCTGACAGTCACGGACCCGCAGGCCACACGCTATTTTATGACTATTCCAGAGGCATGCGGGCTGGTAATCCTCTCCTCTGCCATTGCGGAGCAGGGAGGACTCTACCTGTTGGATATGGGTGACCCCGTGCGAATTATGGATCTGGCGGTAAAAATGATTCGCCAGTATGGCTTACGTGAGGAGCAGGATATTTCTATCGTGTACACAGGTCTGCGTCCAGGCGAACGTCTTCATGAGACATTAGTGGCTATAGACGAGGAGCTTCTGCCTACCAGCAACAGCAAGATTCTTCGCATTTCTCATAAAGGGAGAGTTCCATCATCTAAGACAGTTGATCAGTGGATAACTGCCCTGGAAGAGAGCCTCCAGGAGTTTGACTGTATTAAACTGCGCAAGCATCTTTTTCAGATCATTGAGGGCATTTCCTACCCCAGGCTCAGGTAGGTTAACCAGCTATCCTTTGGCACCCAGCTCATGTTACGGTCAGTCGAAAGGTCACGGTGGAGCTGGTCAGACATGTGTTCCTGGAACGCTACCTTGAATCCTGGGGCACCAGGGATATCGCTCCCAACAGCGGACTGCCCGATTTTTGCGTTGAGATCGCTCGTCGTGAGGGGCTTATCAGTTAGCATAGAGAGATCGGCCTGGACGTGCTGACCACCCAGGGCCAACACTTCGAGAGGAACCCAGGGACGCGCTGTTTTCATCGTAATCAGGATAGGAAGAGTAGGCAACCGCCCAGATTGTCCCTCTTTTCCCCCTATGAAGAAGGCCCCCTTATTGGGTATCCTTAGTAGCACAGAAGAGATCAGCAGTAGGAGAGCTTTTGAGTGAGGAAGCACGCTCTACTGTATACAAAGGAGTTGTTTATCATGTCTGCGAAGAGCCGTATTAAAGCACTTATCCCCCGGTCATACTATCCTGCAGCTCGGAAGCTCTATTGGTGGCTCTGTGCACCTTTTTATCTGGGTAATCAGGTCTATTGCCCGTGTTGTGAGACACACTTTCGTCGCTTCCGTACTTCTAGGCCCGGTGGGGGTAACCAATGCCCACGCTGTTATGCCCATGACCGTCATCGTCTGGTATGGCTTTATCTGCACAACCGCACTAACTTATTCAGTGCTAACCTCAGGGTTTTGCACATCGCGCCCGAACTTTCAATTCAGAAAAAGCTGCGTGCGTGCCCTAACCTCGACTATACAAGTGCGGATCTCAACTCTCCTCTCGCTATGGTCAGAATAGACATCACTGATATCCCCTACTCAGAGAATACGGTTGATGTCATTCTGTGTTCACATGTCTTAGAACAAATACCTGATGACCGTAAGGCCATGAGTGAACTCTACCGTATTCTCAAGCCAGGAGGATGGGCACTCCTTCCAACACCGCTCGACCTAGAACGAGCCGAGACATTCGAGGCCCCAAACGTGGTTGACCCTGAAGAGCGACGCCGCCTTTTTGGTCAGGCTGAATATGTTCGGATCTATGGCCGTGACTTCACTGATCGGTTGGAGCGTGTTGGCTTTACAGTGCATCAGGAGTTCTACGCACACGATCTAGACCCGGTCTTAGTACAGCGTTACGGCTTGCTGGAACAGTTGGACATGTTCTACTGCACCAAGCCTACTAAGCCACAAAAACCATTTGTGCTTGCTCAGTAATGGTAAGGAGTATGTCAAGTATACACGAAAGGAGACATATGACACATCCTAAGCAAGGTACCAAAAATATTCCCATTCTCATGTATCATTGCATTTCTCAGTCTACAGCATCTACAGATTCCCGCTTCAAGGCTTACTGTGTACCACCAGCATTGTTTGCTGCCCAAGTAGACTACTTATATCACAACGGATACACTCTGCTCAATGCTACTCAATTGATCCATACACTCACAGGCAAGGCTCCACTTCCCGAACGACCTGTCGTACTCACATTTGATGATGGTTATGCTGATTTCTATTACCATGCTCTGCCATTACTCTCACGCTATCGCCTCACAGCAACACTGTATATTGTGACAGGTTTCGTTGGCAAGACAAGCCTGTGGGCATGGAAAAGAGAAACTGGACACCCTGTACTCACATGGGATCAGATAGCGGAGATAAGTCACAATGGGATTGAATGCGGTGCACATACACAGAGTCATGCTAACCTTGCTGCTATTCCACAGCCAATGGCAAGAAACGAAATTCGACTGAGTAAAGATATACTTGAACAACATTTGGGCTTGGAAGTTACAAGTTTTGCCTATCCGCATGGCTCTTACACTTCGGCTATACGACGATTGGTCAAGGAAGCAGGTTTTACTTCAGCCTGTGCTGGTAATCATGCAATGTGTTCAGATCAGGCCGATCACTTCCTGTTAGAGCGCTTGATGGTCACTCCGAGCATGGATATGAGTGCATTTCACGATCTACTTACTCAGGAAAGATACTCACGGCTCAGAAAAATGTATATACGCGCCCGTATTCCAGCAAAACATACCATTCGCTGTTTCATGGCTTCAGCATCACGCCTCTATAGAAATATATGATATTACGACTTCTGATGAAATTGCCTAGTTTCAAAGCACAACAGTATGTAAGAGGCGCTATGTTACAAAAAGAATTTTATAAATCTTTCATCTTTACAGCGTGTAATGCATAGCCGGGAGTGCATCTCTGCTCATTATCCAAAAATTTGTCCAACCAGGCAAAGACTTTGAGAGGCAATAATCTCACTGCTACTATGGGTAATGCGAATATAGGAAGGAACAAAAAACAATAGAGAAGTAGGCTTTTTATATTTCTCCGTGGCCTTAGTATATGTTTCCCTAATGTATTAGCAATACTCGCGATCCAGCCTCCTCTTGAAGTAATAAATACAACCTCAAAACCTGTTTCTTTCAGCAAAGTCTTAAAAGCATAAGGCGCATATCTAAAACAATCATACGGCTCCTCATGTATTGGATAGATAAATGGGGTAGTTATAAACAAGTGACCATTATCTTTAAGTACTCTGTTAAACTCGATCAATACAATTTTAGGGTCAGGAATATGTTCTAATACCTCTGTACACAGTATGCCATCAAAACTCTTTTTGCTTATAGGTATGTTATCTGCTGAACAGAAGTAGTCTATCTCTTTGTATTCATGGCCTGCTTTTCCGAAGTCCGTACTCTTATAAGTAACATGGGTAAAAATACCTTTATATGGACAATCTCCTGCACCTACGTCAAGTAAGCTCATACCGTTTTTCAGCTGCTTAGAAGCATAAATTACGATTCCTAGTATGGTAAGCCTAGTAAAGGGACTCTGCTTAACAAATTTCCTTATACTTTCAGGAAGATGTCTATCTTTAAGTAAACTGGGCTCGATAAATTTGATGTTGTCGGGTACATTGGAGGGATATTCGTTGCTTTTTGCTTTAAGCAGACCTATGAAAGCTCGAAACATTAAACTACCTCTTAAATGACCTTCTCTGAAAATAGCCAGCCTCTGCCATTTTCATGGACGGTGGTGCACCCAATTGCATGACCGTCTCCTCTGTCTTTGCACTTTCCACCCTGTAGCTTTAAGGATATACGATAGATGACCTTTTTGCCTAGGAGAAAAGAGGGACAGTAATTTCATAATAAAGAGGCGATTTTGCTTGACAGCGTTGCCTTGTACAAGCATGAAACTGTCAAGTGAATTTTGAATGCGGTGCCCAATACACAGAATCAGTTTTTTTGGACCGAACTCGGAGAGAAGAAAGCCAGATGAAATTGTCTCCCTTCTTCTCTCCAAGTTGTCCCTCTTTTTCCCTAGTCGAAATAGCCATCCATTAAGTATCCTTAAGATGAGACCCTGGAAAGTGCAAAGATAGAGTTAGACACTCATGTAGGGGACTACACTCATCCTGAATGAAATGGGGGAACTCCGTTTTCAGAAGATGAAATGCTCTCTCTGCTTGGAATGAGTCAATTTGTCCAATAGCCGCTCAAAGCAGGAGTATTATGAATACATCTCTCGGAGACCAAGACACACCTTATATTCAAAATACTGCAGAACCCAGTCTTTCGAAGGCCAATTTGCTTCAGGAGAGCAAACATGACAAGCAGATCCCTGTACTGGATGGGATACGAGCAATCGCTTGTCTTGGTGTTCTCTTATTCCATATGAGCCTCATAGCTGGCACAATGGGCATCTGGGGTCCTGTATATGATATCCATGACCTGTCTGGCATATTTGCCTATTTTGCATCATCTCTTGCTTATTTTGGATAATCTGGTATATACCTCTTTTTCGTTATTTCTGGATTTTTGCTCTTCTTACCCTATTCCAAATCATTGCTCTTTGATAGCCCATGCCCTTCTCTTCGTCGCTTTTATCTTCATCGCATCTTTCGCATCATTCCCGGCTATTTTGTTGCGCTCTTCTTGATAGCGCTCTTATTCAACCCAGAATTCCTGCATTCTAGCCATTGGCATGATCTATTGCTCTTTCTGACCTTTAGCATGGATCGGAAGCTCTCTGAACAACTTAATGGACCCTTCTGGACACTGACTGTCGAATTCCAGTTCTATTTGCTTCTTCCAATTATCGCCTGGCTCTTTAGCCTAATCGTGCGGCATGGCACACTCCATCGGCGTCTGCTCAAGCTCATGCTGTGTTTGCTTGTTGTGATAGCCTCAGGATTAGCGACACGATACTGGGGCGCCTATATCGTCAATACTCTAAAACTGGATTTCTTAACCCCTTATGCGCTCTCTATGACACTTAAATCAGACCTCCTTGCTAGTACACGCACATACACTGTAGTTTTTGCAGTCGGTATGCTTGTGTGTATGATCTATACCTATACACAAAACTCTTCTTCGGCAGAGTACTGGAACAGCAAGCTACGTCGCTTCAGTCCGCTGATATTGACGGCGGGCCTCGTACTACTCTTTTTTCTGTCCCTCTAGCATTTCTACTTCATAGACACAAACCCACTTAACTATGCGAAACATCCCAAATCTTATGGAGTCTCAAGCTTTCTCGACCCTGGTATTCCTACAATGGTGTCCCACTATTGGGCAGAGTGGCAAATTCTGGGAGACGCCTTCGGCTATGCTCTCTGCATGTTGGCGCTGTTGTA
>WNFJ01734007.1_pt1 | contig 31045 bp, 30 predicted proteins | sample 5400461 | NCBI WGS metagenome assembly WNFJ01 (sample SAMN13153349, study PRJNA577476) | soil metagenome | isolation source: 115 cm saprolite on Douglas fir-dominated hillslope | place: USA:California | collected 2013-09-17
AAGAGAAGACGGCCAAGAGAAGACGGCCATGAGAAGACGGCCATGAGAAAAAGGAAGCTTGCCACGATGGCGACGGTCACCGACCAACCACCGCGTCGGCTCGAGCGCATCCTGTCGCTCGAGATCGTGCGCGTTACCGAGCGTGCCGCGGTGTCGGCGGCGCGGCTTTGCGGGCGTGGCGACGAAAAGGCAGCCGACCAAGCCGCCGTCGACGCGATGCGGCGCGAGCTCAACAAGCTGCCGATCGACGGCACGGTGGTGATCGGCGAGGGCGAGCGCGACGAGGCGCCCATGCTGTTCATCGGCGAGACGCTCGGCAGCAGGATCGGCCCCAAGGTCGATATCGCGGTCGATCCGCTCGAGGGCACGACGCTCTGCGCCAAGAACATGCCGGGCGCCATTGCCACCATGGCCATGGCGGCCCCGGACGTCTATATGGAAAAGATCGCGATCGGTCCCGGCTATCCGCCGGGCGTGGTCGATCTCGACGCGACCGCGGAGGAGAACATCCGCAACCTCGCCAAGGCCAAGGGCGTCAAGACGTCCGCCATCACGGCGCTCGTTCTCGACCGCCCGCGCCATGCCGACGTGATCGCCGGCGTGCGCAAGACCGGCGCCGCGGTACGGTTGATCACCGATGGCGACGTGGCCGGCATCATTCATACCGCCGACCCCGCCGGCACCGGCATCGACATTTATATCGGCATCGGCGGCGCCCCCGAGGGGGTCCTGGCGGCGGCGGCGATGCGCTGCATCGGCGGCCAGATCCAGTGCCGCCTCGTGCTCGATACCGAGGAGAAGCGCGAGCGCGCCTTGAAGATGGGCATCACCGACCCGCGCAAGCGGTATGAAATGCACGACATGGTGCGTGGCGACTGCCTGTTCGCCGCCACCGGCGTCACCGACGGCGCCATGCTGCGCGGCGTCAAGTTCAAGCGGGACATGATCGAGACCGAGACCGTGGTGATGCGCTCGGTCACCGGCACGGTGCGCTGGATCAGGGCCGAGCATCGCCAGCTCGATAAATTCTATTTGGATTAGCGGCGCTATCTCCGCTCATCTGGATCAATGTATTGCACATATGTCGGCGATGTAATACAATAGCGTCATGAAGACATTGACGGTTCGACTGCCTGAAGTTCTGGTCGCCCAAATTGAAGCCGAATCGCGCCGGCGCAAGCTGTCGAAATCCGACGTGGTGCGCGAGCGACTGACGCGGGCAGAGAGGTCGCGCCGGCGACAGCCGGCGTTGCTCGACGCCATCGCCGACGTCGTCGGCTCGGTCGATCGGTTGCCGCGCGACTTGAGCGCGCGCACGAAAAAGTACCTGAAGTCGACCGGCTATGGCGACAAGCGCACTCGTTGACGCCGGATTCCTCGTGGCCCTCCTCAGCCGCCGCGATGCCAACCATCGCTGGGCCGCCGCGCAAACGCCGCGTTTGCCACCTCCCTGGGTGACCTGCGAGGCGGTGCTATCGGAGACATCGCATTTGCTCGGGGGGCGCGGGACCCGAAGCCTCGCGTCACTGCTTCGCCGAGGCGCCCTCGTCTGCAGCTACCGTTTCGCCGACGACATGGATGCCGTGCTCAAGTTGCTGGAGAAATACGCAGACGTGCCGATGAGTTTCGCGGATGCCTGCCTTGTCCGCATGACCGAGACGCTGAACGATCCTATGCTGCTGACCACGGATGCCGACTTCCGCATTTACCGGCGGCACGGCCGGCAGGTCATTCCGTGCGTGCTGCCGCGCTGAAGCCGAAGCGGGGGAGGCGTCCGAGCCTGACGCGACAGATGGGTCTGGCGCCTCAAATTGTGAGAGACTTGATCGTCGTCCTTGCGATCCTCGCTTCGGTCACCGCGCAAGCGGCGCCCTGCCGGAACTATCCGGCGGCGGCCGCGCGCGCCATCAAGCCGCGCGTCGAGACGTTGCGGCAGGTCGAGCGCGAAGCCGCCGATCGCCTGAGCGGCCTGGATACCCGCCCGTTTCCATTTCTGATCGGGCGGGCCCGCGCCGCCGCCGACGTCATCGGCGAGATGCGGGCATTGCGGGACGAGGATGGCCTCGACCGATGCCCGGATGCCGTCCCCCATGTTCGGCGCGTGTGCGCGAGCGCGGCGCTCGCGCTCGCCGGCGCGCTCGAGGAGGAGGCCGCGGGGGCGGCGACCAAAATCTCCAAGCAGATCTACGGGCAAGCCATGGCGATTTGCGAAAGCTTCATGGGTTTGGCGCCGTTGCATACCGCGTGGAGAACTTCCGACTGAGCGCCGGTCGGGCTCGACCGAATCGCCCCTCTGGGCTCTTATCATCCCCATGAATTTTATACCTATGAATCGCCACTTCCTCGGCGTCGAGCAGTCGGCGACCGGCCGCGCCTGGCGCGACCGGCTCGATGAGCGCGGCTCGGCGCGCGCGCTGGCGATCGTCCAGCGTCATGAACTGCCGGAATTGCTGGCCCGCATCTTGGCGGGTCGCGGGGTCGATGTGGACGAAGCGGTCGGTTTTCTCGACCCCACCGTGCGGCTGCTGATGCCCGATCCGAGCGTGCTCACGGACATGCCGGCCGCCGCCGCGCGGCTTGCTGACGCCGTCGTACGCGGGGAAAAGGTCGCCATATTCGGCGATTACGATGTGGACGGCGCCAGCGCCGCGGCGGTGCTCGCGCGCTTCCTGCGTCACGGCGGCCTCGATCCGATCATTCATATTCCCGACCGGGTGTTCGAGGGCTATGGCCCCAATAGCGAGGCGATCCGGACGCTGGCAGCCGCCGGCGCGACGCTCCTGGTGACCGTCGATTGCGGCACCACCAGCCATGAGCCGCTGGCGGAAGCGCAGCGGCTGGGTCTTGCGACCATCGTCATCGATCATCATCAGGCCGATGAGACGCTGCCGCCGGCGCTGGCGGTGGTCAATCCGAACCGGCTCGATGATGTTTCGCAGCTCGGCTATCTGGCGGCCGTCGGTCTGGTCTTTATGGTCGTGGTGGCGGCGAACCGCGAGCTGCGGGCGCGCGGCTTCTGGGCGGCGCCGCGGAGCGAGCCCGATCTTCTCGGCTGGCTCGATCTCGTCGCGCTCGGCACGGTCGCCGACGTGGTTCCGCTCAAGGGCCTCAACCGCGCCTTCGTGGCCAAGGGGCTCCTGGCGCTGCGCCGGCGCGACAATGTCGGACTGACGGCCCTGATGGACGTTGCGCGGCTGGGCGGGCCGCCGGAGCCCTGGCACCTCGGTTTCCTGCTCGGGCCGCGCATCAATGCCGGGGGCCGCATCGGTCGCGCCGCGCTCGGCGTGGACTTGTTGTTGGAGGCGGATCCGATCGAGGCCGCTCGCCTTGCCGCCGAGCTCGACCGGCTCAACCGCGAGCGCCAGGCGATCGAGGTCGCAGCGCTGGCGCAAGCCGAAGGCGAGGCCATGGCGGCGCTCGGCTTGGAGGAGCGCGGCGCGGTCGTGGTCACGGCCGCCGAGGGTTGGCATCCGGGCGTGGTCGGCCTCGTCGCCGCGCGGCTCAAGGAGCGGTTCGGCCGGCCTGCCTTCGCGATCGCGCTCGGCCCCGGCGGCATCGGCACCGGATCGGGTCGCTCGATCCCCGGCGTCGATCTCGGCAGCGCGGTGCGCCAGGCCGTTCGCGACGGACTTCTCATCAAAGGCGGCGGCCATGCCATGGCGGCCGGGGTGACGCTCAAGCGCGACGCGCTTGGCCAATTTCGCGCCTATCTCGAGGACAGGCTCGGTGCCGCCGTTGCGGCGGCGCGCCGATCGGATTGCCTCCTGATCGACGGGGCGCTGACCGCGGGCGCGGCAAATCTCGAGACCGTTGCATCGATTGGGCGGGCCGGTCCATTTGGCGCCGGCAATCCGGAGCCGGTCCTGGCTTTGCCCGGCCATCAGCTCGCCTATGTGGAGGAGGCCGGCCAATCGCACCTGCGCGCGCGCTTGCGCGCCGGCGACGGCTCCGCCATCAACGTCATCGCCTTCCGGGCCGCGGGGCAAAAGCTCGGAGCGGCGCTCCTGAACAATCGCGGGCGCTCGGTGCACGCGGCCGGATCGCTCGCCGTGGACCGCTGGAACGGCGAGGAGCGCGTGCAACTGCGTCTGATCGACATCGCCCCGGCGGGTGGGTGACGAGCGACGGCCTGATGGTCCATACTCGCCGGCGCCGCCATCAATGAAATCTTCGGACCTTGAGGGAAGCGCCACCATGATCACGCAATTCAACCGTCGCTCGTTGCTTGTGGGCGCAAGCGCGCTCGGATCGAGCATCATCGTCAGGCCGGCGCTGGCGGCCGACTACAAGTTCGTGCAGTACCACAACCAGACCGCGGGCGGCACGCTGCACCGGAACCTCGTGGCGATGTGGGATGCGGTGCGCTCGGAGACCAATGGCCGCGTCGAGGCCACGGTCCATGCGGAGAACAACAAGCTCCCGGGCGGCGATCCGGATGCCTTGAAGTTGCTGCTGGCGGGCGAGATCCAGTTCTTCACCTTGATGGGCGGCATCATCGGCACGGTCGTGCCGGTCGCCGAGGCGCAGCAATTGCCGTTCGCGTTCAAGTCGGCCGGCGAGGCGCACAAGGCGATCGACGGGGCCTTGGGCAAATATATCGGCGAGGAAATGGCCGCCAAGGGCATGTACCTGTTCCCGGTCGGCGGTTTCGACAACGGCATGCGGCAAGTCACCCTCATTCCGCGCCCGATCGCGCGGCCGGAGGATTTTGCCGGCATCAAGATTCGCGTGCCGGCCGGACAGATGATCTTCGACACCTTCGCGGCGTTCGGTGCCCAGCCGGTGACCATTCCGGCCAACGGCATCTACGATGGGCTCAAAAGCGGAAGGGTCGACGCGCAGGAGAATCCGCTCGCGATCCTGGAAGTGTTCAAGCTCTATGAGCTGGTCAAATATGTGAGCATGACCAATCACATGTGGTCGGGATTTAATCTGATGGCGCATCTGCCGACCTGGCAAGGCCTCCCCCCTGACATCAAGGCCGTGATCGAGCGCAACGCCGCCAAATATGTGCGTGCGCAACGCGAAGAGCAGGGCAAGCTCAATGCGAGCCTGCGCGCGGATTTCACCAAGCGCGGCATCGTCTTCAACGACGTCGACCAATCGGTCTTCCGCGCCAAGCTGCCCCGCGTCTATACGGTCTGGAAGGAAAAGCTCGGATCCAAATGTTGGGCGCTGGTCGAAGCCGAGGTGGGCAAGCTCGGTTGAACGCTCCTCCGACACCGCAACAAGAATTCGCAAAGCATGTCCAAGCTCAACCTGTCGGTCGCGATCGGCAACTACGATCGCGTCCGTGCCCTGTTCGACGGCTCGGTGCAGATCGACGGGGTCGATCCCGTGTTCATGATGCTGCCGCCGGAGGAAATCTTCTTCCGCGCGTTTCGGACGGCCGATTTCGACATTTGCGAGCTGTCGATGTCGAGCTTCACGGTCAAGACCGCGGAGCGCAATTGTCCCTATGTCGGGGTGCCGGCCTTCGTGTCGCGCGCGTTCCGCCACAACTCGATCTATGTGCGCACCGACCGCATCAAGACGCCCGCCGATCTCAAGGGCAAACGGATCGGTCTGCCGGAATATCAGCTCACCGCCTGCGTCTGGGCGCGCATCATCCTGGAGGATGATCACGGCATCAAGCCGTCCGACGTGATCTGGGTGAGGGGCGGGATCGACGATCCCGGCCGGCCGGAGAAGATCACCGTCAAGCTGCCGGCTGGCGTCCGGCTGGAGAACGCGCCCGCGGGCAGGACCATCTCCGAGCTCCTGGAAAGCGGCGAGATCGACGCCTTCATCGCGCCGCGCGCGCCGAGCCTGGCGGGCAAGCGCAATCCGAATATCGGGTGGCTGTTTCCCGATCCGATCGCGGCCGGCCGCGACTACTACAAGCGGACCGGCATTTTTCCGATCATGCACATCACCGGCATCCGCCGCGCGCTGGTCGAGCAACATCCTTGGTTGCCGGCGGCCGTGCTCAAGGCGTTCGAGCAAGCCAAGAGCAAGGGCCTGGAGGAGCTTGCCGACACGTCGACGTCGAAGTGCACGCTGCCGTTCGTCGAGGAGCAGCTCAAAGCCGCGCGCGAGCTGATGGGATACGATTTCTGGTCCTACGGCCTGGCGCCCAACCGCAAGGTGCTGGAGACGTTCCTGCGCCACCACCATGCGCAAGGATTATCCGCCCGCCAGGTCACGCCGGAGGAGATGTTCCATCCTTCGACGCATGAGAGCTTCACGATTTGAGACTCTCTCGCCGTCCATGATTGGTGAGCACGGCGCTTCACTCCCTCGCCCCGAAGGGGAGAGGGTGGGGAGAGGGGGTCACGATGATTCCGTATCGCACCGCCCGAGACCCCTCATCCCACCTTCTCCCCAATGGGGAGAAGGAGTGAGAGGCCGTGCGTCCCTGAAAGCGACCATGCGACCAACTCCGAGGATGCATGCATACCCTACCGCTTCGGCAATTGCAGCTGCACCAGATCGGCGATCTGCGCCTTGCTCAGCGGCGCGGCAATGAATTTCAGCTCGACCGCATCGGCCATCAGCGAGTCGAGACCCTTGATCTCGTCGGGCATGACCAATGCGCGCGGAAAGAACTCGTCGCGCACCCGCTTGGCCATGGCCTCGCTCACGCCGGCGAAGGCGGCGTAATCCTTGAGCACCTGCGGATTGTCGCCGTACATGTAATCGATGGTCTCGCGATAGGCCTGCAGGTAGCGCTCGACCACGTCCTTGCGCTTCTCCAATACCTGGGCGTTGGCCACGATGGTGCGGATGGTCTGCCCGCGCACGATCGCCGCATCGGTGGCGCGGGCGATGAGGCGGATTTTTCCCTCGTCGATTTCCTTGAGCCCGCCCGGCGGCGACGCCCAGCCGACATCGACCTGATCCGTCATCACCGCGGTCATGGTCGAGGGCGCGCCGCCGGTCGACATGGCCTTGGCGGAGGTAAGGCCGTTCTCCTTGATGAAGGCGCGCACCACGCTCTCGGTCGAGGAGCCGGCGGTGGAATAGGCAATGCTCTTGCCGTTGAGATCCTTCAGCGTCTTGATCGGCGAGGATGCCTTCACGTACCAGTAATCGGCGGCCCCGGTCGCCTCGGCGCCGATGATGCGCACCGGGGCGCCCTTCGAATAGGCAGCGATCGCGCCCAACGTGCCGACCGCGAGGCCGAAATCGACGCTGCCGGCGATCACCGGCTGCAACGTCTCGCCGGAGCCCGCCGTATAGATCATCTCGAGCGCAAGGCCATGCTTCTTGAAGATGCCGGCCTTGTCGCCGAGATGCGAGATCGCGGTGTCCCAGTTGCCGCGCTGGCCGATCGTGAGCTTGACCTGGTCGTCGGCGAAAGCCGGCTGCAAAGCCGTGATGGTCGCGGCCGCCGCCAGGGCGACGCGCCAGCTCGTCGCGCGCGAAATTCTGGCATGGATTGCTTGCATCATTTCGCTCTCCTTGCTCGGCTCCGATATCATTTCTTCTCGGTGCCGCGCAGCATCGCGGCGGTCGTAACCGCGGAATAGCCGGGCTCCACGCGCACATCGACCACCGCCACCTCGCCGCGCTCGACGGCGGCGATCGCCTGCACGAAGGTCGCCACCAGCTCGCTCGCTTTGGTGATCGGGCCGAAGCCCTGCGCGCCTTGCGAGCGCGCCAGCGCAGCAATGTCGATGTCGGGCTCCGAGATGCGCTGGCCGATCCAGCGGTTCTCGACCGGCCGCGAGCGGATGCGGGCGACCCGCTCCTGGTGCAATTCGTCGTTGAAGAACGAGCGATTGTTGGCGACCACGATGAGCAGCGGGATGCGGTAATGCACCGCCGTCCAGATCGCCGCGTTGCTCATCATGAAATCGCCGTCGCCGCAGACCGCGGCCGCGAGCCGCCCCGTCCCCATCAAGGCGAGCGCCGTGCCGACCGCATTGCCGGGGCCGCCGCCGACGCCGCCGCCGCCTTCGGAGCCCACATAGTCGAGCGGATGGCGGAACGGCCAGGTGGCGCCGTCCCAGGAGAGCGAGATGTGGGCGAGCGTGACGTCGCGCTCGCCGACCGCGATCTTCAGCGCCCGCACGAGATCGTTGACCACGAGCTTGTCGGTGGACAGCTCCGGCTTCGCCGCGTGCTTTGCCGGGGCGGGCCTGCGCGGTCCGAGCGCGCCGCCGACCGCCTTGAGCAGGTCCGGCACCGCCTCCTCGGGCGTGGTTGCCAGCATCACATCGCAGACCGGCAGGCCCTGATAGTCCATGCTCCAGCCGCGATGAATGCGGAAATCGTTGCTGACCACGATGACCTTCGCGGCCGGGATGCCGTCGGGAAAGACGCCCTTGCAGGCGCCTGCGAGATCAACCCAATCGAGACTGAGGATGACGTCGGCCTGCCGCAACGCCTCCTGGGCTTGCGGTCCGAGCGCCGTCGATCCGGGCGGCCCGGCATGGAGCGGATGATCGGTCGGGAATGCCGCGCCGAGCTTGAGCTCGGTGATGACCTTGGCGTTGAGCGCCTCGGCGAGCGCGACACGCTGGTTCCACCCCTCCAAGCTGCGCGACACGCGGCCCATGAGGATGAGCGGGTTTTTCGCCGATTTGAGCAGCTTGGCTGCCTGCGCCACCAGCTCGGGCGCGGGAGCGGTCGCGGTCGGCGGCATGAAGCGGGTCACCTCGATCGGTCCGATCGGCTCGGCGAGCTTGGTCTCCTGCATCTCGGCATCGAGGTTGACGTAGACCGGCCCCATCGGTGCCGTATTGGCGATCCAGTGGGCGCGAATGATCGCCTCGCGCGCTGCCGCCGGCGAGGCGGGCTGGTCGTCCCACTTGGTGTAGTCGCGCACAATGGCACCCTGGTCGCGGGCGGTGTGGATCCAGTCGATCCAGGGCCGCCGCTTGGCCGCATCCACCGGACCGGTTGCGCCCAGGATCAGCACCGGGGCGCGGTCGCACCAGGCATTGAAGATCGCCATGGTGGCGTGGAACAGCCCGACATTGGAATGCACCGCGGCCGCCATGGCCTTGTTGGTGACCTTGGCATAGCCCTGGGCGATCGCAACCGCGATCTCCTCGTGCAGGCAGAGCAGCATTTGCGGCGTCTCGTTGCCGAGATAATTGACGATCGAGTCGTGCAAGCCGCGATAGCTGGCGCCGGGATTGAGCGCGATATAGGGGATCTCCAGCGCGCGCAGCGTATCGGCGACGACGTCGCTGCCCCATCCGGGCGCATTGGCGGCGGTCAATTTGACCGGCCGGTCGAGCTCGCGCAGCGAGGGGTGGGCCGCGTTCGCGGGCGTGCCGTGGGCGGCAGGCGCCGCCTGGGTCTCTGCGATCGTCACTGGATGATCCTTGACAGCTTCCTGAGGTTGCGGGAGGCGCCGCCATAGAACCGGATCAGCGCGCCTCGCGCAACCGTGCCAGCAGGGTCACGCCGGCATAGCCGTCCGCCGGCTGCATGCCGATCTTGCGCTGGAAATTCTGCACCGCCAGCATCGTGTCATTGCCGACCCGGCCGTCGGTGCCGCCGGTGTCGTAGCCGTGCGCGGTCAGGCGGCGCTGGATTTCCTGCACTTCGGCGAGCGTGGGCGCGCGTTCGCTGCCGGGAAATTTCTGGACGAACGGTTCCCCGCCCATCACGCGGTCGCCGAGGTGCACGATGGAGAGCGTGTAGTTCATCGACGGATTGTAGGAGCGGACCGCATAGAAATTCGCTCCCAGCAGGAAGGCCGGTCCGCCCTTCACCGGCACCCACAATCGCGCCGACGCGTTGGGCTGCAGGAATGCCTGGCCATCGGCGCGCGTGATGCCGGCCTTCTGCCAAGCGGCGTAGCTCTGCGAAGCGTCTGCGCTGCCTGATCCGGCCGCCACGCGCACCTCGTAGCCCCAATGCTCGCCCCGGCGATATTTGCCGCGCTCCACCAGGTAGCGCGCGGTCGAGCCGAGCGCGTCATCCGGCTTGCCGAACGGCGATACCCGGCCATCGCCGTCATAGTCGATGCCCATATTGAGCCAGACCTCGGGCATCCACTGGGTGTGGCCCATGGCGCCCGCCCAGGATCCATTCATCTCCTCGGGCGTGCCCCAGCCGCGATCGATGATGACCAGCGCATTGAGCAATTCCTGTTCCCAATAGGCGCGGCGGCGCGGCTCGCCCCAGGCCAGCGCGGCGAGCGAGGGAATCACCGGGCGCATATGATTCTGCTGGACGAGCGGGTCGCCATAAGCGGATTCGATGCCCCAGATGCCGAGCATGACCGAGCGTTCGACCCCGAAATCCTTCTCGATGCGGGCAAAGAGCGGCGCGTATTCCTTCGCCTTCTCCTTGCCGGTGAGGATCCGCCAGTCCGAGACGCGGCGGTTGAGGTATTGCCAGATCTGCTCGTTGAATTCGGGCTGGTTGCGCAGCTGCTCAAAGACGGTGGTGTCCGGCTTTAAGCCGTGCATGACCCGCGTATAGGTTGCGTCGGAAACGCCCCGCGCGAGCGCTCTCGCGCGAAAGGCGGCCACCCACCGTTCGAACGGCTCCTTCGCGCTCTGGGCCCGGGCCGGTGCCGGCAGTGCGAGCGCCGATCCCCAGGCGATGGCTTGCAGCGCCCTTCGCCGCGTCAGGCGCAACTTGATCGGGTTGTGCATGATCGGTTTGTCCATGGCTCAGGCTCTCGATTCGATCTTCACTTTCCGACTGTATAGCGACTGGGCCCGGTCTTGGCGTCGGCAGCCGCGGCTCGAAGCCAAGCGGCGCGGTCCCCGTTGGCGTGGTTTCTGCTGGCGCGGTCCCGCTCGACGCGGTCGCGGCGGCGATCCGAGGCTCCTCCTTGATCTCCGTCCCGCGGCCGCCGATCAGCCGCTCATAGGCGGCCACCAGCGTCATATAGGGATTGACGAAGACCCAGCCATATTTGGTTGGCACCTGCATGTCGAAATGAAGGTGATATGTGGTCGCGCGTTCGTGCCGGAAGAAGCTGCCGACCCTGCCGAATTCCTCACCCTGCTTGAGGATGCGGCCGCTGTACACGCCTTCCTCGTCGAGCTGCCTTGGAAACATATGCAGGTAGCGGAAGCGGATGTGCTCATTGGGAGCATTCACGAACAGGTAGACCGGCATCTGGCCGGCCGAGCGAAGCACCATTCCCTCGCGCACCGCCACCACGTCGTGTTGATAGGGTTCGCAGCCGCCACCCACGAAGCGTTGCCTGCATGAGCTCGGGCGGATGTCCTGTCCCTGGTGGCCGAAACCGCCGGGGCATTCGCCGACATCGAAGTAGCGGTGCTCGCAGAAATTATCGCGCCAGGGATAGGCATAATTGCCGGTGGCGGATTCATCCCTAAGCAGTGTCTGACCGCCGATCCGGCACCGATAGGTCGGAACCCCGCCGACCATGCCCACGCCCACCCGCCCGGTGCTGTCACAGTCGCCCAAATTCATGAACGACTGGGAATTGGCGTAAGCCGGCGCGTCCGACAACGGAAAGCGCATCTTGGAATAGACCGTGTAGTCGGCGCGCCCGCCTTTGCCCTTGAAGCCGGTGCCCGCAATGATGTCGCCCGGACTATGGAAGGTGAAATCCGGAGATGGAATCTCGGGACGCTCGACGGCGCTCGGCTCGATCGCGTCGGCCGGCTGCGAGGGCGCGCCGCCCGCGACGCGCAGCGCCTTGAGAAAGCGCTCGGCGACCTTGCCGGCATCGCGGCAGGAGATCATTCGATAGCGTGAGCCGCCGTCAAAGCACAGGATCGAGACCACATAGGGCACGCCGTAGCGTTCGAAGGTGTTGCGCGCGTAATTGTCGAGCAAGAGATGGCGGATGCCGAGAAAGTCGGCATCGAATCCCTTTACCGGCCGCTCCACCATGCCCACCGGCTGATCAACGTCGTAGAGCAGCGCAAAGCCGGAAATGAAAACGTCGATCCGTCCGGAGAAGTTGATGCCGAGCTCGGGCATCTCGCTGGCCTGGGCGGTGAACATGGCGTCGTAGCCGGCGGGGCCCGGCAGGAAGAACGGCGAGAGATGGAACCCCGAAAGATAATCGTCAGCGTGCTTGTCGGTTATCCCGGTGGCGCGATCGTTGAGGAAGGCGGTCGTATCGAAGGGCAGCAGGACCGGAACCGCGCTCGCGGCGATATTGGGAAACAGATCCGCGGTCGCGCGGTTGAGATTGGCGATCGATTGCGCGCTATCTGCCGAAGCATCCGGCACATGCCCGACCGATTGCGCTTGCGGCCGCAAAGCGGTCAGCGGGCCGAGGCCGGCCGCGGCCGCATTCCAGTCCGGATTGATGTGCGAGAGGCGAGGGGCCTTCATCTCCTCAGCGGTCGCCGCGACCAGTCCGGCCGCAATCAGTCCGGCAGCAAGGACTGCGGCCCCCTTCGCCTTCGCCTGCGCGAGCGGAGTACCCAAAATGTCAGACCTTGGAGCGTTCCACATAGGACCCGTCGGCCGTCATCACCACGATCTTGGTGCCGGCGGTGACAAAGGCCGGGACCATGGTGCGCACGCCATTGGAGAGGAGCGCCGGCTTGTAGGAGGAGGCCGCGGTCTGGCCTTTGACGCTCGGCTCGGTTTCCATCACTTCGAGGGTTGCGCGTGGCGGCAGCTCGATCGCGACCGCGAGACCCTCATGGACGCTCAGCTTTACTTTCATTTCCGGCTGCAGATAGGCGGCCTGGTCGCCGACCATGTCCGCCGGAACCGTCACCTGGTCGTAGTTGTCGGTGTTCATGAAATGGAAGCCGTCGCCGTCATGATAGAGAAACTGGTGCTCCCGCTCCTCCACATGGGCGCGCTCGACCTGCTCGGTTGTTTTCCAGCGCTGCGACACCTTCACGCCATCGGAGATTCGGCGCATATCGATCTGGGTCACCGGCGTGCCCTTGCCGGGATGGATGCTTTCCACGGTCAGGACGACATAGAGCTTGCCGTCCACATCCACGATATTGCCTTTGCGAAGCGAGCTGGCGATGACTTTCACGGATATGGTTCCTCGATGGCGCTGCAGCCGGGCGGAGCCTCGATCCGAAATCCGGAGCGAGGCCATGAGCGGCGATGTTCGGGCGCAACATACTGATCCTGCGTCCCTGCGCCAGCGATTTTCGCAGGCGTCGCTGCCGCGCGCGGGAAATGCCTGATGGCCGATCGGTCGCCGTTCTGGGCCCGCCGGGCGCATGCCGACCGCCGGAGCGTCCTGATCGGCCGCGCCCGCATCGTGGCCGCGCTGCGGGACTGGTTCGCCGCGCGGGACTTCGTCGAGGTCGAGACCTCGTCGCTGCAGGTCTCGCCCGGCAACGAGACGCATCTCCACGCCTTCGCGACCGAGCTCGTCTCGCCCGGCGAAGTGCCGGCCCGGCGCTATTTGCGAACATCGCCGGAATTCGCCTGCAAAAAGCTCCTCAGCGCCGGGGAGCCGCGGATCGTCGAATTCGCCCACGTGTTTCGCAATCGGGAACGCGGCGCGCTGCACGCGCCGGAATTCACCATGCTCGAGTGGTACCGTGCGCAGGCGCCCTATGAGGCGCTGATGGAGGACTGCGTGGCGATCATCGCCCTGGCCGCCACGGCGGCGGGCGCGCAGCGTCTTAGGTTTCGGGGGCGGGAGATCGATCCCTTCGCGGCGCCCGAATTCCTCACCGTCGTGGAGGCATTTGCGCGCTACGCCGCCATCGATCTGACGGCGAGCTTGTCGCCGCAGTGTCCCGACTGGGAACGCTTTGCGGCGTCCGCCTCCGCCTCCGGCATTAGGCTTGCCGACGACGACAGTTGGGGCGACATTTTCAGCCGCGTGCTGGTGGAGCGCATCGAGCCTCGCTTGGGCCTCGGCCGCGCCACCGTGCTGTATGAATACCCGGCCGCGCTCTCGGCCTTGGCGCGACCAAAGGCGTCCGATCCGCGCGTCGCGGAACGGTTTGAGCTCTATGTCTGCGGGGTCGAGCTTGCCAACGGCTTCGGCGAGCTCGCCGATCCGGCGGAGCAGCGCCGCCGGCTGGCCGCGGAAATGGCGGAGAAGGAACGCATCTACGGCGAAAGCTACCCGCTCGATGAGGACTTTCTCGCCGCGCTCGCCGAGATGCCGCCCGCCTCGGGGGTGGCGCTCGGCCTCGACCGGCTGGTGATGCTGGCAACGGGTGCGCCGCATATCGATCATGTGATGTGGACGCCGGTGGCCGAACCATGAATAAGGCCGTTGGAGGGAGTTCTGACATGCCACGGGCAACAACGCACCGCAGCGCGGCTGACCTTGTGGCGGCGGGATTGGCGCCGCCGCAAGCGCTCATGGAGCTCGAACGGGTCGCGGCGCGCTACGCCGTGTCGCTGACGCCGGATTTGGGCGAGCTCATCGCGCCGGCCGATCCGCATGATCCGATCGCCCGTCAGTTCGTTCCCGACCCGGCCGAGCTCGACCGGCAGGCCGGCGAATCGGCCGATCCCATCGGCGACGACGCGAACAGCCCGGTCGAAGGCATCGTGCATCGCTATCCCGACCGCGTGCTGCTCAAGCTTGCGTATGTCTGTGCGGTCTATTGCCGGTTCTGCTTTCGGCGCGAAATGGTGGGACCCGGCCGCCGGCGCGCCCTTTCGGGCGCGGCCCTTGCTGCGGCGCTCGCCTATGTCCGGGACCACCAGGAAATCTGGGAAGTCATTCTGACCGGCGGCGATCCGCTGATCCTGTCGGTGCGCCGGCTCCGCGAGGTGATGAGAGCGCTCGCTTGCGTCGATCACGTCAAGGTCGTGCGAATTCATACCCGGGTCCCGATCGCAGCTCCCGCATTGATCACGTCGGCGCTTGCGCGCGCGCTCAAAGCGATCGGCAAGGCGACCTATGTGGTGCTGCATGCCAACCATCCGCGCGAGCTCACCCCCGCGGCTCGCGCGGCCTGCGCGCGCCTGGTCGACGCCGGCATTCCGATGCTGAGCCAGAGCGTGCTGCTGCGCGGGGTCAACGATGATCCGGCGACGCTCGCGGCCCTGATGCGGGCCTTGGTCGAATGCCGCATCAAGCCCTACTATCTCCATCACGGCGATCTTGCTCCGGGCACCTCGCACCTGCGCACCACGATCGCGCAGGGGCAGGCGCTGATCCGCGCACTGCACGGGCGCGTATCCGGCCTGTGCCAGCCCGCCTACATGCTCGACATTCCGGGCGGTCACGGTAAATCGCCGATCGGCCCGAGCTACATTCGATCCGCGCCGGGCGCGCTCGACGGACACGGTTTCGAGGTCGAGGATTTCAAGGGAGGCCGGCACATCTACCCGCCGGGCACGGTAAGCGAGTAGTCTCGGTCGCGGGTCGATGCGCGGCTATTCCGCCAAAGCCGAGCCGACCAGCGACGCTTGTCCACAGCAGGGCCGCGCGGTATTGCTTTATTCCTGCAAAGGCAATGATACTTGGCTGCGTCCTCCCGGGGGCTTGTCTTCGCCGTGCGTCACGTCCTTGCCATTGTGGTTTCGTTGCTCGCCCCGCAGGCGGCCGGGGCGGCCAATATCGAGGTCAGGCACGTCGATGCGACGGCGCTGGTCATGGTCGAAGGCGACCTCGAGCTCGGCGACATCGAAATATTTCGCAGCAAGGTTGCGCCACTGTCCAAGGCGACGGTGGCGTTTCGGAGCGACGGCGGGAGCCTTTTGGCCGGGATTCGGATCGGAATGCTGATCCGGGTGAAGAATTTCACCACCATCGTGCCTGATGCGGCGCAGTGCGCATCGGCCTGCGCGGTTGCATGGCTCGGAGGCGCCCGCCGCTTTCTGGGAGCGGGTTCCAAGGTTGGGTTTCACGCCGCCTATGTGCAAAAGGCCGGCGGGACAACTGAAAGCGGCTCGGGCAATGCGGTGTTGGGCGCCTATCTTGACCAGATCGGTCTACCTGAAGATGCCATCGTTTACGTCACCCAAGCCGCGCCCAGCTCCATGAAGTGGTTGAGCATGGAGGAAGCGGCCCAGCACGGGATCGACGTGGCGATGCTGCCGCCCCCCGATACCGCCTCGCCGTCCGACCCAAATGCAGCCGCAAGCGGCGCAAGTCCGGAACAGCCGCAGACCAGCCTTGCCGGGCGTGCCACCAGCTTGGTGCTGTCGCTGGCCGCGCGCTGGTCGGAGCCGAATGCCGAGATGTTACGCACGCTCGATGAGCTTTACGTGGATAAGGTTCTCTACCACGGCAAGCTGATACCCCGGCAAGCGGTCCTGCTGGAGAAGCGTCGTTTTGCCGAGCGCTGGCCCCAGCGCAGCTACAAGATACGACCACATTCGGTCACAGCGACCTGCAACGCGGCATCCGAAATGTGCCGCGTGCAAGGCATTATGAATCGCGAGCTCGCGAATCCCGTGACGAATACCAAGTCCCATGATGTCGCCAGCTTCGATTACAGCATCACCCGTTCCGGGGAGGCGCTCAAGATCGCCGCCGAAACCACCTCGGTCAGCAAGCTTTCGGGCCCGTCCGGGGGATCGAACCCGTTCACTTCCGTGCAGCGGGGTCTGGAGCGGCTGCTTGCCCAGGTTTCGCGCATTCGCCAGGTGTCCCCAGGATCGCCCGATGGACAGGTCAAGCCCAGCGCCCCAATTCGGCGCTAACGCGAGCGGTGGCCAGGGGCGGCAGGCAACCGGTGCGGCACCGCAGTTCCGCGCCGTGCGGATGCCGTGCCATGATCGATAGGCACTGAAATAGCGAGCATATGCCGTTCACGTTGATCGCCGATTGTTGCGGACCGTTGCCGGCGCGCAACAGCCAAAAGCCAGTTGGCATGCTAAGCACGCTATTACAGACTGACGTATGGCGGCCCAGCGAACAAAGTACAAAGGTTATCCCGATGTTGCGACTCACGACACTGCGCGTCACGAGTGATGGTCGGCTTCTCGGTTTCGATACCGGGGACTGGTCGATGCTGCTTGGCGGCTTCGTGCTGGCCGGATTGCTGGCTTTGTTGGTCTGATCATTCGGCTTCGGGATTTCAATCCGGCGCTATCGCTGTCCGATCCCTCGGCACCTCCGATCGCGGTTCTTCGCCGGATCGCGGAATGATCTCATTGGCGCGCCACGGTCGATGAAACTGGGCACTATTGCTTCGCCGTGGCGCTATGACAGACTGTCCGAACCCTCGATGGGCCACGCGAAACCGTCCACAGCTTCGCGGAGACACTACGCCGAAGAACCTCAAAGTCGGGCTGCGGCTTAAGCCGCCTTCGGCTTGTTTACGGTCTCGATACGATCGAGAATCTCGCCGAGATCGCGCTTCGCGATCTGAACATCATAGTCATTTTGCAGATTGAGCCAAAGCTGCGCCGTTGTGCCGAGCGCCTTGGCGAGCCGAAGCGCGGTATCGCCGGTAATGCCGGTCTGTTCGCTGTCGGTAAGCCAGGGGGCGCGCGGCGCACGCGGCAAAGCCCGATGTCACTTAAGGGTCAAATAGCCGCCATTGCCGCGATACCCAACGCGTGCTGCGCTGGAGGTGCGGTTCACGGCGTTCCTACGGGAGTACCCGATCGAGTCGGCTCAAAGGTGCGGGCTCGCGTTCCAGCTCACCTAGAAAACGCGCGTGAGACTCCTAGCACAGAATGTCCGGCCGCCGAGGCGGCGAATGCCCGCTCTTGGCCCGACTTTGCAAAACACCGGCCGCCAATAAGTCGCGGAGGTTGCTCGGTCAGCACGGCCGCGGCGGCAAATTCATGCGCGTGGGCATGTTCACGGGAAATCGAGCGATTGTTGAAAATGCATGGCATCGACTTCCGCCTGTCCGCCCGCAACAAACGCCTTGCCCTCGATTTGGTACAGCCGATTGTTATGATGAAACACCGCGACGTACCAGTAACCACCGTTCACCCCCGCGATCCCGAGCTGGCGGCCGTAGAACCAGCGGATTCGGTGTTGGATGTCGAACTTGACCAGGCCTCCTTCCGTCATCTTCCTGACCGCATCGCTCATCAGAGCGTCTTCCTGGACTTGGTTTCCCGCTTCGGGGACGTCCGCGACCGTCAGCGTGAATACGCCGCTCTCTTGGGCAACGGAATAGACGCGTGCGTCGAACGAGCGGCCGTCAGGCGTGTAATAAGTCTTCGTCTCGATGTTGGGATCGGTCGGAAAGTGGACCGTGAAGGAAGCCTCGGGAGACTGGTATTCCTTCCACTCTTCCGCCGCGACCGGGCAAGCGAGGATCATCGCGAGGAAGGATACACTCAGGCGCATGTCAGCGGCCCTCTAAACGTCCGGATGCCGGGTAGTTTACATATTTTGGGCGTCGAAGGCCAACAAGAGCCGCGCTTTCCAAGAACGCGGGGCGGGAGTGGCGTGTTTCCGCTAAGTCATTGAAATCAGTGGCGCGCCCACGGGGAATCGAACCCCGGTTTCCGCCGTGAAAGGGCGGCGTCCTAGACCGCTAGACGATGGGCGCTGCGCAGGCGCGGGGAGATATAAAGGCGTTTGCGCAGTGCGGCAAGCAAGCGCGGTTTTCAAGGTGGTTTGCCGCCTGTTCGATCCAAAAGCGCCGCGCGCGGTCACCAATGGCCGGTATTGGACATCGAGAGCCAAGGCTCCCGGGGCGACTGCGGGCCGCCCTTTTGCAAGAGCTCGATGGAGTGCCGGTCCGGCGATCGCACGAAGGCCATGACGCCGTCACGGGGCGGGCGATTGATCGTGACCCCGGCCTTCATCAGCCGCTCGCAGGTCGCATAGATGTCGTCGACCTCGTAAGCCAGGTGACCGAAGTAGCGCGCCTCGCCATAATCCTCGCTGTCCCAGTTGTAAGTCAGCTCCACCAACGGCGCATCGCGGCCGGCGCGCATGCTCCCGGCAACCAGTTCGGCGTCGTTCGGCGCCGCCAGAAACACCAGCGTGAAGCGGGCCTTCTCATCGACGCGGCGGCGGACCTCGACGAGGCCAAGTGCGTTGCAATAAAACTCAAGCGCGTGATCGAGATTGCGCACGCGCAACATCGTGTGCAGATATCGCATGGAGAGCCTCGTGACAGTTGGCCGGGCGGGCGAGGGGAACCAACCCTAAATGATTGCACCGGATATCGAAACCGCGGTCGCCGAGCTGCAGGCGATGGTGCAAGCCGCCAAGGTGGTGCTGCCTTTCACCGGCGCAGGGATTTCCACTGAATGTGGGATACCCGACTTTCGTTCTCCAGGTGGATTGTGGACGCGAAACCGGCCGATACCGTTTGAGGAGTTCCTTGCCAGCAAGGAAATGCGCGCCGAGGCCTGGCGGCGTCGGTTTGCCATGGAGGAAGAGTTCGCCGCCGCCAAGCCGGGCCGCGGACACCTTGCGCTCGCCAGTCTCTATCGCGCCGGCAAAGCGCCGGCCGTGGTGACGCAGAACATCGACAATCTTCACCAGAGTTCTGGAATTTCAGCGGAACATGTCATCGAGCTGCACGGCAATACGACCTATGCGCTGTGCCTGGCTTGCGGCAAACGATACGAATTGCCGTGGGTCAAGCAACAATTCACGACGGCCGGCGGGGAGGCGCCCGATTGCACGGATTGCGGCGGCCGGATCAAATCCGCCACCGTATCCTTCGGGCAAGCCATGCCGGAACCGGCCATGCGGCGCGCCGAGGAACTTACGCTCGCCTGCGATCTTTTCCTGGCGGTGGGATCTTCGCTGGTGGTTTGGCCGGCGGCCGGATTTCCCGTGCTGGCAAAGCGAAATAGCGCCCGTCTTGTGATTATCAACAGGGAAGCGACCGAACTCGACGGAATCGCCGATCTCGTCATTCGTGACGACATCGGTACCGTCTTGTCCCCGTTCATCATGCACTGATTCGGTAAAATCGAAAAGATGTTCACAGGCATTCACGTGTTTTGGCGCGCAGATGAATTTTGGTCTTTCCCGGCAGCGGCCCAGTGCTATCCTTGAATGCTAGAGAGATTCGCAGCGTCCGGAAGAGGCGCCCAAATCAAAGCGGCAGCGTGCGGCGTCATGGCGTCGGACGGCATTGGACCAAAGGCGCCCAGCTCGAGTGGGCTCGACCTGGATCGCCCGGGTGACATCGCCGATGAAACGGCGAACGTCATCGAGCTTTCCGGTGCGATCAAATGGTTCGATGTTTCCAAGGGATACGGATTCATCGTTCCCGACAACGGCATGCCCGACATCCTGTTGCACGTGACCTGCCTGCGGCGCGATGGCTTCCAGGTCGCCTACGAGGGCGCGCGCGTGGTGTGCGAGGTTCTGCAGCGCGCAGGCGTTCCGCGTCCTCTCCATGGACGATTCGACGGCCTTGCATCCGGCCCAGATGCCGCCGCCGCGCACTCATGTTATAGTCACCCCGACGAGCGGACTCGAGCGGGCACAGGTCAAATGGTTCAATCGTTTGCGCGGATTTGGGTTTTTAACCCGGGGCGATGGCACGCCGGACATCTTTGTGCATATGGAGACGTTGCGGCGCTTCGGCATCACAGAGTTGCGGCCGGGCCAGTTCGTGCTGGTGCGCTTCGGACCCGGCCCGAAGGGGCTGATGGCCGCGGAGGTGCACCCCGAAGGCGTGTCGCTGGGCGCGGTTTCGCACTAAGTGAGACAGTGCGGTTTGTCTTAGCCAGCATCAGCAGCATAAAGATGCCGTGCGTTCGCCTGGTTGGCCGGGCGCTTGCGGTGCTTGCCGTTGCGCTGATTGCCTCCGCGGCAAATTTCGCCAAGGCCGCCGAGCTGCAGACGTTGGAGATCGCCAGCAAGACCGGCGTGCATGCTTTCCAGGTCGAGATGGCAATCACGCCCGAGGAAAAGGAGCATGGCCTGATGTTCCGGCGCGAATTGCCGGAGGGGCAGGGCATGCTGTTCGATTTCCAATTCGACCAGAACGTCGCGTTCTGGATGAAGAACACCTACATCCCGCTCGACATGCTCTTCATCCGCAGCGACGGCCGGATCCTCCGCATCGCGGAAAATACCGAGCCGCTGTCCGAGCGGAACATCCCGTCGGGCGGGCCGGTGCGCGCGGTGCTGGAGGTGATCGGCGGCACGGCCAAGAAGCTCGGCATCGCGGCCGGCGACCGGGTCGGCGGCCCGATCTTCAAGTCGCGCTGAATCATTCTCGACTTGGCGATGAGCCGCGCGACGCAACCGCGCCGGCGCGCGGAGCGACCCGCTTGCTGCTATGCAGCGAAGCGTGTATCGAGAGGTTCTGGCGTCGGCCGGCACCCTCGCGGGGTATAGCGCAGCCTGGTAGCGCGGGAGTTTTGGGTACTCCAGGTCGCAGGTTCAAATCCTGCTACCCCGACCAAAACTTCGGCCGCGCGGGATCCCAGTTGGCCTGATCGCGCGCAAGCGCGCGTCCAAAGAGAGCGCGTCCAACCGTGAATGCACGAATCTACAAGCCGGCGAAGACCGCCATGCAGTCGGGCACTGCCGGGACCAAGGAATGGGTGCTCGACTTCGAGCCGGAAGAACCCCGCGAGATCGAGCCGTTGATGGGGTGGACAAGCTCCGGCGACATGACGCAGCAGATCCGGCTGCGCTTCGATACTGCCGAGGAAGCCATCGCCTATTGCGAGCGCCACGGCATTGCCTACCAGGTGTTTGCGCCGAAGCGCACGGCACGCACGGTGATGTCCTACTCGGACAATTTCGCCTTCAAGCGCCGCGATGCCTGGACTCACTGATGCATTGACCCACTGATGCGTTGACCTACTGGCGCGTTGGCCGACTGACCTTTGGGGTCACGGCAGCATCGCATAAATGTCGCCGGAATTGGCTGCGTCGGGCAGGCTCTCGAGCCAAGCCGCAATCTCCCGACCGCTGCGCCAGCCCGGATGAACGAAAGTCTGGCTCTCGCCGAGGGCCGCATTGTAGCGGGAATAGCCGAGCGCGCAGCAACGCTCGATGCAAGCCGCCGCCACAGCGCGCGCGATGGTGGTGAATTCGAACGAAAGCGCCGGCACCGCACGCGTGAGGCCGGCCAGCGCCTCCGCCTCGAAGCCCTCGACGTCGATCTTGATGAAGACCGGCATGCCGTGGCGCGCGATCAATGCATCAAGGGTGGTGACCGGAACCCGGATGGTCCTGGTCCAGGCCTGTCCCTCCCAGCCGAGTGCGCCATCGGCCGCCTGCACGAACGCCCGCGATGCCGTGGAGACGGTGGGATTGGCAAGGTTGAGCTCCAGGTTCACCGTTCCGACGCTGCGGCCGACGGCCTGCGGCTCGATCGCAACCGCGCGGTCGCGACCATAAAGCAACCGCAGCACCTTGATGATCGCAGGCTGTGGCTCGACCGCGATCACGCGGGCGCCGAGATTGCGAAAGGCCGCGATGCGGTTGCCCACATGGGCGCCGACATCGAAAACGAGGTCGCCGGATTTGGCGAATGCGCCATAGAGGGAGGCCATGGCGGCGTCGCGCTCGCGATCCAGATAGTAGATGCGGAGCGAACGCAGGACGCCCCCGACCATATTCAGGCGCTCGCGCAAGGTGAGGCCGCCCGCCGCGGCGGCGCTGATTTCGATGGCGGGAAGCGCCAGCGCGGCGAGCTCCGCCGGCGGTGCCGTCTCCTCGGGCAGCCGGCAAAAGCCGACGCGCACCAGGGCGCGTCCAAGCCGGGGTGCCGCGGTCAGCACCGCGAACGGGACGGCCACGACCAGGCCGCCGGCGATGAACAGGGCATAGGGAATGGCGGCGGGCACCGTGGCGCCGAGCACGGCCATCGTCCCCAGTCCGAGCAAGGTCTGCGGCCAAAGCTGCCGCGCGGCGAGCGCGAACGGCACTGCGTGATCATCGCGGACGTGAGCGGTCCAGCCCACTGAGCGGCCGAGCAACAGGCGGGCCAGAAACAAAGTGTGGCCGAACCACATGATCGGCAGGAGCAGCAGAACGAAGATCGTCTGGGCGACCGCGCTCAGGGTGAATCGAATTCCGCCGCCGAACGCGCGTCGAAGCCGCGGCCGGGCGAGCACATCGATCGCGGTCGCGATGTTCGGCGCAAACCACATGATCAGGACGGTCACGAACAGGGCCATTCCGGCATCGGGACGGATGAAGGCGGCCGAGGATCCGGCCACGGCCAGCGCGGCGGTGCCCAGCACCAAGAGTCCCATCCAGGCCGGCGAGCCAAGGAACATCAGAATCGCAAAGCCGAGCTGATAGCGGCTGGCCGCTTTGAGCCCCGGCATCACCAGGAAGTGCCAATATTGCATATTGCCCTGGCACCAGCGCAAATCGCGGCGGATGAACTCGATCAGCGTCGGCGGGTTCTGCTCGAAGCTGCCGCCTTCTTCGGCGAGCACGCGGACCTCGTAACCGGCACGCCGCATCAGCACCGCCTCGACTTGATCGTGGCTGAGCACATGCCCGCTCACCAGCGCGCTCTCGGACAGGATCGGCAGATGGCAATGCGCCATGAAGGGCGCGAGGCGGACGATCGCGTTATGTCCCCAATAGGGCCCGCAGTCGCCCTGCCACCAGGCGCTGCCGATGGTGTAGGAGCGCATGCTGAGCCGCATGCCGAACTGGAACAGGCGGGCGAATGCACTCATCGACGGCATACCGATGACGAGGCTTTGCAGGATGCCGAGCCGCGGCGCGACCTGCATGATGCGCACGAGCCGCAGCACCGTGTTGGCGGTCATGACGCTGTCGGCATCGAGCACGAGCGCGAAATCGTGCCGGCTGCCCCAGCGATCGCAAAAGTTCCGGATGTTGCCCGCCTTGAATCCGGCATTGAGGGGACGGCGCCGGTAAGTGACCGCGATGCGATCGCGCCACGCCTGCGCGAGCGCCGCGAAGCACTCCTCCTCGGCGGCGGCGATCGCAGGATCGCTGCTGTCGCTCAGAACGTAGAGATGAAAGCGCTCGCCGACGCCGGGCGCGGCGAGGCCCTCCATCATCGGCGTGAGACCGCGGGCGAGCCGCGCCGGGGGCTCGTTGCGGACACAGACCAGGATCGCGGTGGAAGCGGTGATCGGTTCATCCCCGCGCACGCGGCCGGCGATCGGGGTAACGGCCACCACCGGATCGCGCGCAAAGCGCATGATCAGGAGCCCGATGGTCGCGTTCCAGAAGCTGATCACCGTCCAGGGCAGCGTGACCGCGAACAGCGCAACCAGCGCGCAATCGAGCGCGCCGAACCCGTCCACCGACAGCGCAACGACGCACAACCAGACAAGCCCGATGAGCGATAGCCCGACCAGCGTGAAAAACAGGGCCTGCCGCCGGCCGAGCGGCACCTGCGGCGCCGCTGTCGTCGCCCTCTCGCCGCGGGTTGACCGATCGAGCATGGAAGGTTTGGCGTGTGTTCCGGTGCGCTTACCGGTATAGCGGGGCCCGCCTGACCAAGTCCATTGCGGGGTTGCGGGTGAGTGATCGATCGATCCAGGCCCTCTGGTATGTGGGCGCCGGCCGCGCCGAGCTGCGCCCGGAAAGCGTGGCCGCGCCGGCTCCCGCGCAAGTGCGGGTGCGCGCCCTGTTCGGCGCGATCAGCCGCGGCACCGAGCGGCTGGTCTTCAACGGGGCGGTGCCGCCGAGCCAATACCAGCGCATGCGCGGCCCCCATATGGCCGGTGCCTTTCCGTATCCGGCCAAGTATGGCTACGCCACGGTGGGGCGGGTCGAGCAGGGGCCGGTCGAGCTGCAGGACCTGATCGTCTTCGCGCTCCATCCGCACCAGAGCGTCTTTACGGTGGCGGCCGATTCCGTGGCGCCGGTACCCAAGCAGGTTCCGCCCGCGCGCGCGGTTCTGGCCGCCAATATGGAGACCGCGCTCAACGGGGTTTGGGACGGTGCGCCCGGCCCGGCCGATCGCATCGCCGTGGTGGGCGGCGGAGTGGTGGGCCTGCTGGTAGCGCGGCTCTGCGCCCGGATGCCGGGGACGCAGGTGACCGTGGTCGACATCGCAGCGTCGCGCGGAGCGATTGCGCAAGCGCTCGGCGCCGGTTTTGCCGCGCCGGCAGCGGCGCCGGAAGGCTGCGATGTCGTCTTCCATGCGAGCGGAACCGCCGCGGGCCTTGCAACCGCGCTGCGGATCGCGGGCGAGGAGGCCACGATCGTGGAGCTGAGCTGGTATGGGGCGGGCGACGTGGCGGTGCCGCTCGGCGAGGCGTTTCACAGCCGCCGGCTGCGGCTCGTCTCGAGCCAGGTCGGCCTGCTCGCGCCCTCGCACCGGCTGCGCTGGAGCAGAGCGCGGCGACTGGCTGCCGCGCTCGACCTCCTGGCCGATCCTACGCTCGACGGATTGCTTGCACCGGCAGTGCCGTTCGAAAACCTGCCGGCGCGGTTGGCGGAGATTCTGGGGCCGCAAACCGACGCGCGCTGCCCGCTGATCCGCTATCCTGACCCCGAATAAGCCGATCGATCGAGAGGTCCTTGTGTTCGCAGTCGAAGTATCCGACCAAATCATGATCGCGCATTCGTTCCAGGGCGCGGTGTTTGGTCCCGCCCAGCAACTGCACGGCGCGACCTTCGTGGTGCGCGCCGCCTTCATGGCCGAGCGCCTGGATCCCCATGGCATCGTCATCGACATCGGTTGTGCCCACGCGGCGCTCAAATCCGCCCTTGGCCCCCTCAACTACCGTAACCTCGACGACCTGCCGCAATTCAAGGGCGTCAACACCACCACCGAATTCGTGACCAAATACGTGTTCGATCAGCTCGCCGCGGTGGCGCGGGCCGGCGAGCTCGGGCGCGACGGACGCGAAATCACGGCGATCCGCGTCACCGTTTTGGAATCACCCTCGGCCAGCGCCTGGTACGAGGCGCCGTTGTGGTGAAGGAGGCCGCCTTCGTGGTGCCGGGCGATCTCGCGACACCAACCGGCGGCTACGCCTATGACAGGCGCATCATCGCCGAGCTCCGCGCGCTGGGCTGGCAGATGCAGGTGCTCGATATCGGCGACGGCTTTCCGCACCCCACGGCGGCGGCGCGCGCCGCCGCCCACCGGCGCCTCGCCGAACTACCCGACGCGCGTCCGATCGTGATCGACGGGCTTGCCTTCGGGGTGCTGGCCGAGGAAGCGCAAGCCCTTGCGTCCCGATCCAGGCTGATCGCCCTGGTGCATCATCCGCTCGCGCTCGAAACCGGATTGAGCGGGGCTGAGTCGGCTGCACTGCGCGAGCGCGAGTGCGCGGCGCTCGCCTGCGCCCGCCACATCATCACGACCAGCGCATCGACCGCGCATCTGCTCGTCGCCGATTACGCGGTGGCGCCGCAACGGCTGACCGTCGTGCGGCCCGGCACCGATCGCGTGACGGTGCGGCCACGCGCGCCCGGCCCCCTGGTCGACCTTCTCGCGGTCGGCAGCGTGGTGCCGCGCAAAGGCTACGATATTCTGGTGGCTGCGCTGGCCAAAATTCACGATCTTGCGTGGCGGCTCATCATCGCCGGCGATCGCGAACGCAGCTCCGGGACGGTGCGGAAGCTCGACGCCGAGATTGCGCGTCTAGGGCTTGTGGGGCGCGTCAGCTTTGCGGGCGCGGTTGCGCCGCAGCGGCTCATGCAGCTCTACGCCGCCGCCGATCTGTTCGTGCTGCCCTCGCGTTTCGAGGGCTACGGAATGGCCTACGCGGAAGCCATCGCCCATGGGGTGCCGGTGGTGGGCACGCGGGCCGGTGCCATCCCCGACACCGTGCCGGCGAGCGCGGGCGTGCTGGTGCCGCCGGATGATGTCGACGCGCTCGCCGCCGTCCTGCGCCGGTTGATCGAAAGCCCGCCGGAACGCGAACGCCTCGCGGCGGGCGCACGCGCCGCCGCAACGACGTTTCCGTCATGGCAGGAATCGGCAAGGTTGTTTGCGCGCGTGCTGGAACAGGTTGGCGCCCAGCCTAACCCTCCCCCGCAAGCGGGGGAGGGCCCCCACCCTAACCCTCCCCCGCAAGCGGGGGAGGGAACGGGAGGGGGACCTTGAGCGGATTTTCCGCCCAGTGGCTTGCTCTGCGCGAGCCCTATGACCTGCGGGCGCGTAACGCCGTCGTGCTCGACGCCGTCGCCGCGGCCTTTCGCGATCACTCCGCGGTGGCCATCGTCGATCTCGCCTGCGGGGCCGGAGCGAGCCTGCGGGCGATCGGGCCTCGCCTGCCGCCGCGGCAGAGCTGGCGGCTCGTGGACAATGATCTCGGCCTTCTGGCACGCACGGTCGCGCCGGCGGAGCCGCCGCGACTGAGCGTGAAGGCGCAGGCGGTCGATCTCGCCCGCGATCTCGAGCTGGCGCTCGACGGACCGCTTGATCTGGTCACCTGCTCCGCGTTGCTCGATCTGGTCTCGGCGCAATGGCTGGAACGTCTGGTGGTCGAGGCTGCGGCGCGCCAGCTGCCGGTTTATGCGGCGCTCAGCTATGACGGCAGAGCCACGCTTGAGCCGAGCGACGCGTTCGATGCCGAAATGGTGGCGGCGGTGAATCGGCACCAGCGCCGGGACAAGGGATTTGGTCCGGCGCTGGGGCCGCAGGCGGCGGCGCTGGCGGTGGCCCGGTTCGAGGGGGTCGGCTATGGCGTGCTGCAAGGCCGATCCGATTGGATGTTCGGACCGCACGATGGCACCATCCAAAATTCGATCTTGGCCGGCTGGGCCGGCGCCGCGCGCGAGCTGGGCGACGTGCCGCTCGATCGGATCGCCGGGTGGTTTACCCATCGAGGCGAGCTCGTTGCGGATGGCCGCGCCCGCCTGCAGGTCGGTCACATCGACGTGTTCGCAACCCCGCCCCGACCCTAACCCGCCCCCGCATAGCGCCGCGAAGACGCGCGTAGGCGCGCTTATGCCGGGGGAGGAAAGGAGAGCGGGACGCGCTGACCGCTCAGGTCGCAATCGACCAGCAGCTCTTCGCCCAGAACATGGGCGCGGATCGGCGCCCGGAGCGCATGCTCCACGCGGGCGATCGGGGGCAGCGTAATGCTTGATGGTCCGGCCCCGATGATGATCGGCGCGATCACCACGTGCAGGCGGTCGAGGCAGCGCGCCTCCAAGAAGCGAGAGATGGTGTTGGCGCCGCCTTCGACGAGGATACGCCGGAAGCCGCGCTCCGCCAGCGCGGCCAGAATGGCTGCCGGTGCGATATGGCCGTCCGATTCCGGCAAGCGCGCGATCTCGACCCCGTGCGGGAGCCTGTTCGGGACGGTCTCGCGGGTCTGGCGGGTGATGACCAGGCGACGAATGCCGTCGGCCGCAAGCGCCCGCGCGGTTGCGGGCAACCGGCCGCTCGGATCGACGATCACCCGGGCCGGGCTCGGCCCGGACACGCGGCGAACGGTCAGTTGCGGATCGTCAATGTTGGCGGTGCCCACCCCGATCAGCACCGCATCAACCAGGGCGCGCAGCCGATGCAGATGCGCAAGTCCCGCGGTTCCGTTGATGTATCTGGAATCACCGCTCGCCGTGGCGATCCGGGCGTCGAGCGACTGGCCGAACTGGCCGACCACCACGAGGCCGTCGACCAGGCCCCGCCGCAGCGAGCCGAACAGCTCCTGCCAGGGAGGCGGCAACGCGCCATCCAATTGCCGGAACATCCGGGGAACATCGGCCCAGTTGTCGCCGCGGGTCTCGGTGCCGGCCCCCTCGAGCATGCTCATGCCCGCCGGCGTGATCTAGGCGCCCGGGGACGCCTTTCGACGGTGTTGCGGCTTGGTCGTTCTTTCGGAGCGGTCGTCATCGTGCCATGATAGAGGTTGAGTTAAGGCCTGGAAACGGCACCGGAAGCCCGCCGGGCCGCGAGTGCAATTCGATCGCAATTCGATAGCGCGTGCTGTTCTTTTGCTCGAAAGTTTTAATCCATGGGGGATGATTGTTCCGTGGTGAGTAGCCAAACAAGCAACCGCATAGCCCTGATGGGGTTGCCCGAGCATGTCGCGGTCGGGCGGGCGCTTTCCGAGTTCCGCTGCGGGCGACCGGTGATCGTCACCGACGTTGATGAGCCAACCGTCGCGCTACCGGTCGACGGCATGAGCGATGATCAACTTGCCGCGTTTCGTCAATTGTGCGCGCCCGCCACCCTGAAGCTCGTGATCACCGAGCGAAGGGCGAATTCACTCGGGCTTGCCGCCACCGGGCCGATCGCGCTGTCGGTGAACGCGGCCGATGGTGCGGCGGACATCCTGTCGCTCGCGGTCGATGCGCAGGTGGAACGCCGCCTCGATGCGATCGCGCCCGGCCGCACCGCCGGCGCCGCGATCGAGCTCGCCAAGCTGGCGCAGCGGCTTCCCGCGCTCCTGGTTGCCCCCATGGGCCCCGCGGCGGCGAGCTGCGACCCCCCGCTGATCGCCGTCGGTGCGCAAGCGGTGGCGCCGTTTCGCGAGGCGGCGCTGGGCACGCTCACGGTCGCTTCCGAGGCGCAGGTGCCGCTCAATGGCGGGCTGTCGGCCCGATTCGTGGTGTTTCGCGATGTGATCGGCGGCACCGCGACCGCGGTCATCGTCGGAGCGCCGGACTTTTTGCAGCCGGTTCCGGTCCGCATGCATTCCGCCTGTCTCACCGGCGATGTATTCGGCTCGCGCCGTTGCGATTGCGGCGATCAGCTGAGATTGGCGCTCGCCCGGCTGGACGAGGAGGGCGGCGGGATCATTCTCTACCTGCGGCAGGAAGGCCGCGGGCTCGGGCTCGCCAACAAGATGCGCGCCTATCAGCTGCAAGACGACGGGCTTGATACGCTCGATGCCAATGCCACGCTCGGCTTCGATGACGACGAGCGCGACTATGGGATCGCGGTGCGCATGCTGGAGCTGCTTGGCTGCTAGCGCGTGCTGCTGTTGACCAACAATCCGGCCAAGCTCGACGGCCTTGCGCAGGCCGGTATCGAGGTGTCGGGCCGAATTCCGCTGCAGGGGGCGATCAATGCCGACAATCGCCGCTATCTCACTGCCAAGGCCAGCTCGACCATCTCATGACGGTTCTCGGCGAGGACGAGCCGATGGGCGATGATCGCGCATCGTAACGCGCGCTGCTCTTAGGATGTCATCCATTGGGACGTTCGCCACTTCCCCGCTCGATCGGTGAGCTGACCTTTCCGGAGATTTCCCGGAAGCTCAAGGCATCGTCGATTCTCTGCCTGCCGATCGGCGCCATCGAGCAGCACGGAGCCCATCTGCCGCTCAACACCGACGTGGTTGTGGCTGAAGAGCTTACGCGGGCGCTGATCGCGCGCTGGGGAGTTGAGTTCGACCTCTGGCAGCTGCCGACGCTCTCGATCGGCCTGTCGCGCGAGCATGACTGGGCGCCCGGCACGCTCAGCCTGTCGGTGCAGACCTTCGCGGCCTTGCTCAAGGAGATGGGCCGCGAGATCGTACGCGCGCTGCCGGCGCGCAATCTGGCCATCGTCAACGGTCACGGCGGCAATCGTGGAATTCTCGAAAATCTGCTGCATGAGCTGCACGGCGATCTCGCGCTCAATGCCTGCGTCATCCATCCGTTCGACCTCGCCAAGGCGACGATCGGTGCCGCGGTACACGATGTCCATGGCGGCGCCGGCGAGACCTCGATCATGCTGGCGCTCGCGCCTGACCTGGTGCGCGGGGACCTGCTCGCAAGCGCGCAATCGCCGCCGGCGGCGGAGAACGTCGCCGCGCTGATCTTTGATCGCGGGGTGAGCTGGCCCTGGCGCACCGACGATCCGCGGCTCGCGCGGATGGGGATCATCGGCGATCCCGGCGCGGCTTCCGCGGAGCGGGGCAGAGCCATGATCGACAGCATGATGGAGGAAGCGCGCGGCGTCTTTGCGCGCCTGCTGGAAAATCAATCCTTCATGGGAAAGGCGACGCGCTAGCACAGCCGGCATTGGTTCGAATCGACGGATTCGCGGTCCGGCCGGGCGGCGGCGGCATTCGACTTGGCCGCAGCCCGCCGTAGCGGCGGAACTCAAGTCCGATCGCGACCGTTGCCGCAACAGACTCATACACCGAACGCCGATTCCGATGGTTGCCGCACGCCGCCGCTCGCACGTTCGCCGCGCCCTCACGCGCTACCGCCATGCCCGGCGATTGCTGCGCACGCCCGCGTCCCGCCAGAGCCGCAAGGGTCTCGACTGGACGAACTTTTTCATTGCCGATGTACAGACCGGATTCGGGACCTTCGTCGCCTTCTATCTGGCCGATCTCGGCTGGTCGCAGGCGGAGGTCGGGCTGGCGCTGGGTACCGGCGGGCTTGCCGCGGTGTTGAGCCTGGTCCCCGGCGGCGCGCTTG
>WNFJ01388584.1_pt1 | contig 31032 bp, 34 predicted proteins | sample 5400461 | NCBI WGS metagenome assembly WNFJ01 (sample SAMN13153349, study PRJNA577476) | soil metagenome | isolation source: 115 cm saprolite on Douglas fir-dominated hillslope | place: USA:California | collected 2013-09-17
TCACCTGCGGCGCGCCTTTGGTCACCCGAAAAATTTTGCCAGAGACATCCTTAATCGTTGCCTCGGTCCGTTTGTTCACTGGATCGAAGGGAACATATTTTTCCTGTTGATAGCCCTTAAGTATGGAGGGGTCTTTCAGGCCAGCCATTACCGCGAGATCGATCGGATCGTTATCCGCTGCCCGGGAAGCTAGCGACGCCATCAGAATCAACGTTTGCGCGTCCGTTCCGACCCAGGGCTCCGCTTCGCCGAGGGTCAGCTTGTTCTGGGTCAGCGTGCCGGTCTTATCGGAACACAGCACATCGACGCCCGCCAATTCCTCGATCGCCTCCAGTCGCGAGACGATTGCCTTGCTTTTGGCAAGCCTTCGGGCCCCCAGAGCCATTGTCACCGAAAGGACTGCCGGCATTGCTACGGGCACTGATGCCACCAGAAGGATAAGAACAATCTCGGCCAGCCTTAACAAGACTGCCCGGTCGTAGTGGCCGCGCATGTCGAAAAGACGACTGGCCACCAGAATGACCACCAGCACCAGCGCCAGGACAATCAGGAAGTTGCCGATCTTCATCACGGCTTTCTGGAAGTGCGAGATGTTTCCGGCGCCAGCCACTAATTTCGCCGTGCGTCCGAAAAATGTATTTCCGCCGGTCGCACTGACTACCGCGACCATTTCTCCCTGTTTCACGATGGAACCCGAGTATGCGTCCTCACCCGACTTCTTGGTCACCGGCAGGGATTCACCGGTCAGCGCGGATTGATCGATGCTGATGTAGTCGCCTTCGATGAGCTGACAGTCCGCAGGTACAACGTCGCCAAGGTATAGCCGAATGACATCTCCAGGCACTAACGTCCGCGCATCGATTTGCTCCCATTTGCCGCCGCGCAGAGCGCGGGCTTTTAGCGCGAGGGAACTCTTCAATGCATCGAGCGCGTTGGAAGCTTCGTGTTCCTCCCAGAATCCTAACAAGGCGTTGAACAACAGGAGTGAGGCAATAATCGTAAAATCGCCCCAGTCTCTTACGATCAACGCCATCAGGGCAGCGGCCTCGATCATCCACGGGATAGGCCCCCAGAAATAAGCGACGAAGGCGGAAAGCGCGCTTTTCTTTTCTTCGACCAGCGCGTTCGGTCCGTACTTATTCAGACGTTCCTGTAGCTCGGCGGGGTTCAAACCCGTCTTCGGATCCGTCCCAAGCTTCGCTAGAATTTCGGCAATGGTGAAACTAGAGGATCCGGCGGGGTCTGACATCGGCATGACAATTCCTGGAATCAATTTGTAGGAGAACGTGATAACTTGTCGCGTCGCCCGAGACTAGAGAAAAAGCTCTGAGGAGAAATCGCAAGGTTCGACGTTGATGCGACGAGACTGGACCGCTTACAGCGCTTTGTAATCAACAGTGATGGTGCGATAAACGAGCTTGTCGTGCTGAGCTGAGAAGTAAAAGAGCTCGAGCATCGTCGCGCCGACCATCCACTGATAGCCAACCAGCGTTTGAATGACATCCGTGTCGTTGTCGCGAGAACGCGAAACCAGTTTTCCCGTTCCGTACTTCTCGTCGAAGTATTTGCGAATCTCTCCCATGCGTTGGTTGTAACGTTCGATCGACCAATCCGGGTATTCGTATTGTAATTCGATCGCAACAAGCGCCCTCTGCTTGAACGTGAACACCGTGCGCTTTAATCCAGGATGGACGAGCCCTTCCACAGTCCAGATTTCACGGTTCTCTTTTTTTGCCCGCGAGACAATTTTGGCCTTTGCGCCGTGCAGCACAGCGTCCACACGCGCCATCGAGTCGGTCCAACGAAAGCCGAACGGCGGAACCAGCTCATCAACCGGAAATGCGCAGGGCGCAGACAGAAAAAAAGCGATCAGGCCGAATAAAAGAATTCGGCACATCGCGGGCCGGTTGGAATTGGCGATACGGTTCTGCCACCTTGTTATTTCCGCGTGGATTGGCTGCATTTTTTATTCGGAGAGCGATTCCTCGTGGCACTCTGGAGCCGGCAAAATTGCGCATGCAGGACATTCCGGTCAACTCAGGAGTGCCGCACAGGGTGCAATCAGCGACGGCAGTTCGCCGCGGCGATTACCGATCAATGGCGGCAATACGTGCGGCGAAATCGGCCGGAACGACCATTTTATTTTTCCCTCGCACACGCGCGTTTCAGTTTTTTAGTCAAGAAATTTTTTGTCGATAATGAAAAAATAAAATTTATTTTTTTCTTGTCGATTTTGAAACCGATTTCTAATCTCAAGCCCGCTGGCGAGGGCGGGGACAAAGCGCATGTGAATAAGTTGTGAACACTTCTGAGAAACTTTTATCGGCGAGAATGAACAACACCAATAGTTCCCCGAAAGAACAACTGAGTGGGCACGCGCGGCAGGTTGAAGCCACAGTGACTTTGACGGGTGAATCTGTCTGTTTTCGCTCGTATTTACGCGTTCCTGGCATTTCTTTTTGGCATTTCCACGGGGGATCACGCTGGGGGATAGCTCCATCTCACCTTGGCTTCTCCCAGGAATTACCCACGGCGCAAGCCAGTGTGGCATTTGTGTAACACTGTTAACAAGTTTGCTATGGACAAAAAATGTGCGCAGCTGTGGCAGCGGTTATCGGCTGCGCTCAAGCCGCAGATTAGCACCGATGGTTTCAACCGTTGGTTTTCTGCAGTCGAGTTGGTCGAGGCGAAGGAAAAATCACTGACGTTGGGTGTTCCAAACAACATCTACCAGTTTTGGATCGAGAGTAACTATATGCCGGCATTGCAGACTGCGATCGTCACCACATTTGGCAGCCCGCGCTCGGTGAAGTTTTGCTCGCCGTCAGGACCTGGCGCGCAAACATCTCGGGAAGATCCCACGCCGCTGGAAGAAGTTTTGCCGAATCCGCCGATCAACTCAAAACCAGGCGCAACAGTGCCCGGCCTCAATCCACGAAACACATTCGAATCTTTCGTGGTCGGCCCCAACAACGAAATTGCGCATGCAGCAAGTCTCGCGGTTGCACAGGCGCCGGCCCGCACATACAACCCGCTGTTCATTTACGGCGGAGTCGGTCTTGGCAAGACCCATTTGATGCAGGCCATCGGGCAATATGTTTGGACGAAGAAGAAAAACATGAAGGTCATCTACGTCTCGAGTGAACTCTTCATTAACGAGTTCATCGACGCGATCCAGCACAGTAACCTGGTCAAGTTCCGAAAGCGTTATCGCCAGGCCGATCTTCTTTTGATTGATGACATCCAATTTCTGGGTGGCAAGGAGCGGTCCCAGGAGGAATTCTTTCACACATTCAATACGCTTTTTGACGGGCACAAGCAGATCGTCCTATCCAGCGACCGTCCGGCCTCGGAAATCGCAAATCTGGAACACCGCTTGGTTTCGAGGTTTGAATGGGGACTTACCGCTGAGCTTCAGCCCCCAGACATCGAGACGCGCCTGGCGATCCTGCGAAAGAAGGCGCACAGCATGCAGATCAAATTGCGGGATGATATTTTTCAATTTCTCGCAAGCCGCATTCGCACAAACGTGCGCCGTCTCGAGGGCGCGCTGATGCGGGTAGCCTCTTTTGCTTCACTCAGTGGCAAGGAACTCACGCAGGAAGTTATCGAGCATTTACTGAAGGACATTTTGCAGGAGGAAGGGCGGCATTCCATCACGATCGAACAAATTCAGCGGCGCGTGGCCGAACAGTTCGACGTGCGTGTGGCCGATATGACAAGCAAGCGGCGTCCGGCCAGCATCGCCTTTCCGCGGCAGGTGGCAATGTATCTGGCGCGCGAACTCACCAAGGCTTCATTGAATGAAATCGGCGAGGCCTTCGGCGGGCGCGATCACGGCACCGTATTGCACGCGTGCAAGTTGGTAAAGAAACGGATGACCGAGCAGGACAATATTCGCCAGACGATATCGTTCATCGACAGTTCTCTTCAGCGTTGAGCCTTCCAGGCGACGTCTGTTTCAAACTTGCGATTGCGGCAATGGCAAGCTACAAACGTGCCTCATATCAGAGAGATTGCGGTTGCCGAACAAAATCCGAAGCGTTACATCTTAAACGCTTCTGTTCATCATGAAATTTAGCGTTACGAAAGAAAAACTGCTCGAAGGTCTGCAACAAGTCCAAAACGTCGTCAGCACGCGCACGACACTCCCAATCCTTTCCAATGTTTTGCTGCAGGCCGCCGAGGACGAAATCCATCTCACCACGACCGATCTTGATGTCGGCGTGCGCGGAAGTTGCGAGGCGAAGGTGGACAAAACAGGAGCGACTACTCTCCCGGCACGGCGTCTTTTCAACATCGTTCGGGAACTGCCTTCGAGCGAAATTCAGGTCGATGTGGATGGGAAAAACGCCGCTTCGATTCGCAGCGGCCAAAGTTTCTTCAAAATTCTCGGCTTGCCTGAGGACGAATTTCCCCCGTTGCCAAAATTTGAGGGGGCTAAAGTGGTCACCATTCGGCAGAAAGATCTGCGCGGCGGCTTGCGCAAGACCTCGTATGCCATATCGACTGACGAGACCCGCTACGTGCTCAACGGCGTTCTGTTCAGTTTCAAAGACAACAAGTTGACATTGGTGGCAACTGACGGGCGACGGCTGGCCATGGCGGAAATCGAACTTGAATTTCCGCGCAGCCACGAAGCAGACCTGATCATTCCGACCAAAGCGGTGACGGAATTGCAACGCCTGCTTACCGATGACGGCGAAGTCAAGGTGAGCATGGGCAGTGGACAGATCGCGTTCGATCTAAACAAAACGCTACTCGTTTCAAAATTGATCGAGGGCAATTATCCAAACTACCGGCAGGTCATTCCAGGCGAAGCAAAGGAGCGAATAAAACTCGAGCGTGAAATGTTTCTGAACTCCCTGCGGCGCGTCTCGCTGCTCGCAAGCGACAAATCGCACTCGATCAAATTGAATTTCAGCAAGAATAATATCGACATCACTGCCAATACTCCCGAGGTAGGCGAAGCGAAAGAATCGCTCGCCGTCGCCTATAAGGGTCGCGAGTTTTCCATCGCGTTTAATCCGGAATTTCTGATGGCGCCACTGCGCGCACTGGGCGAGGACGAAGTTTTTCTCGACCTCATTGATGAGATGAGCCCGGGCGTTTTGAAAATCCAGACCCCATTTCTTTATGTGCTGATGCCGATGCGCATCAGTTCGTAGGACACTGTCGAAAAACTGATGGCACTTGGTTTGGAGTTCCGCGTTTAGGCGGTTTTCACTTCGAGCCGCGTAAACGCGGAACTCCAAACGTTGAGAAAAGCTCGTTTTCCGCAGCCTGCTCAGCTGGCTTACACAACCCGTCGCCGCGGCATCGCCGATTGAATCATCATTAGTTCGGTGACGTTCTCCGGTGTGAGCAAACCGACCAGGCGCTTCATGCTGTCGAGCACCGGAACCGCCGGACAGTTGTATTCCTGCATGATCCGAAATGCGTCTTCGAACCGCGTTCCGGTGGTCACCGTAGGAATATCGCGTCGCATCACATCTCCAACTCGGAGCGACGGATCATTCTTCCTCAAGGCCGAAATGAGGTCGTTACGGGTGAGAATCCCGGTTACGTTGCCGGTCTCATCCACCACTGGAAAATCGTGCTGCGAAGTCGCGAGCAACGCGTCCACCGCCTCCTGCAGGCTGTCGTTTTCAGAGAGCGTGCGGAACTCGCGCACCATCGCGCTGGAGACTGGAAACCGGCGCGAGACATCTTTCATCTGCGCGAGAGCCGCTTCTTGCGATGCACCGACATAAACGAAAAGCGCGATGAAGATCAGGAACGGGTTCCAGAGCAGGCCGATAAAGCCGAAAATGAAAGCAAAACCCTGTCCAACGGTCGCGGCGACCTGCGTAGCGCGCGCATAACTCATCCGCGTCGCCAGCAGCGCGCGCAACACACGCCCGCCATCCATTGGAAATGCCGGCAGCAAATTAAAAAGAAGTAAAACGACGTTGGTCGTAAACAGGACGTCAGGAATGCTACTCGCCATGCTTGGTGGATAAGCCCACGAGCCGCCGCCGATAAATGCACCCAGCGCGATGACTGCGGTCACGGCCGGCCCCGCCGCTGCGATAATGAGTTCTTGCACCGGGTCCTCCGGGATTCGTTCCAAACGCGCCACACCGCCAATCGGCAACAACGTGATATCGGGCGTGTTGATCCCAAAAGCTTTTCCTGCAAAAGCGTGTCCGAACTCGTGCAACACGACACATGCAAACAATATCAGGATGAACAAAACCCCGCCCACCGCTGCGGGCGAACCACCTTGCGCATAGTAAACAAACGCTACCCAGCCGATCAGCAGCAGAAACGTAATGTGAATCCGCAATTGAATGCCAGCGATGCGGAAGATTGGGATGGACCAGCTCATTTGAGTCAATTTGCTCCGGTACTAAATCGCGCGCCAGCGCGGAATGGGCGGCTAGAGTAGTGGAATATTGGAGTAGTGGAGTAATCGGTTTGACTGACTTTGTTACTCCATTACTCCATCACTCCAATGCAGATGTTCGATGTTGCCATCATCGGCGGCGGCCCGGCAGGATCGAGCTGCGCCGCGTTTTGTGCGCTAGCCGGTCTGCGCACGCTTGTTCTTGAGCGGGAAAATTTTCCCAGGGAAAAAGTGTGCGGTGATTGTTTGAATCCTTCGTGTTGGAGCGTGCTGGAACGACTCGGTGCCTCGCAGCAGGTCCGCAATTTGCCACATTCCAAACTCGACTCGGTCGGATTCATTGCGATCGATGGCCATGAAGTGGTTGTGGATCTTCCAATCGACGACGATTGCGAGTTGTCGGTGAAACGCAGCCTATTTGACCATCTTCTGCTAAAGCGTGCTGGCGATGTCGGTGCGGACGTTCGCGAGGGAACAACTGTTACCGCGTTGGCCAACGGCGGTAATTGGAAAATTGAAACTGCCGGTGGGGAAAGCTTTTCTGCGCGGACATTAGTCGGCGCAGATGGCCGCAATTCTACTGTGGCGCGGCTTCGCAATTTGCTGCCACGCCCCACGCGCGAACGCGTGGCGCTGCAAGCGCACATCCCGTTGCCGCGAAATTTTGGGAGACGCGTCGTCCTGCAATTCCTTCAGGAAGGTTACTCCGGCCAGGCTCCGGTGAATGAAACTGAGCTGAATCTTTGCCTCGTGGGCGCACCCCCAACAATTTCCAGATTGCGCCAATGGGCGGAACGCCAATTTGAAATCACTCCCGATCAACCGTGGCGTACAATCACCCCGCTTACGCGTTTGCCAGTTCCCTGCGCACACGAAAATCTTTTATTCATTGGCGATGCCGCCCGCGTGGTGGAGCCGTTTACAGGCGAAGGAATTTACTACGCCCTCCGATCGGGAGAACTGGCAGCAAACGCGATCACGAAAATCATTCGGGGCAAAGATCGACAATCAGCCTTGCGCGAATTCACTCGCGCTTGCGCCCAAATGTATCGGGGAAGACTGTGGATCAACCGGCTGGCGCGCGCCGCGGTATTGTGGCCACACGTCGGATCGTTATTTGTTCACGTTGCGCGAATCGAACCAGCGATTTTGAAGCTTCTCACGACGAAAATCGTTTCGCGGAGTCGTAGCCACGGCCCTGTGGGCCGTCTGGGATAGACGTGCCGCAGGCACCTGGCTACAGCGATTGCCTTGCCGCTTTTACTGTGTTCGCCATTAACATCGCGATGGTCATCGGCCCCACGCCGCCAGGGACGGGCGTGATCGCGCTGGCTTTTTTTGACACTTCGTCAAATGCGACATCGCCAACCAGACGATAACCGCGCGCGCTTTCCGTGTCTTCCACGCGATTAATGCCTACATCGATGACGACGGCGCCTTCGCGCACGTGATCGGCTTTGACAAATTCGGCGCGCCCAATTGCCGCCACAACAATATTCGCTGAGCGAATAATCTGCGTCAGATCGCGGCTGCGGGAGTGGACGACCGTGACGGTGGCGTTCCCATTTTTGTCCTTCTGCATGAGAAGAAGAGCCAGCGGCTTGCCTACAATCATGCTGCGGCCAAGAACCACGACGTGCGCGCCGTTTATTTCGGTTTTGGTTTCAGTGAGCAAACGTTGCACGCCGAGCGGGGTGCACGGCACAAAGCCGGTCGGATCATCGAGTACGAGCTTTGCAACGTTTTCCGGGTGAAATCCGTCCACGTCCTTACGCGCGTCGAGCGCGCGCACGATTGCCGCCTTGTCGATGTGCTCAGGCGGCGGCGATTGAACCAGGATGCCGTGAATGCTGGGATCGCGATTGAGTTCTTCGACGCGACCGAGAAGCTCCGTCTGTGTGGTGGATGCCGGCAGCTCCAGTTTCATTGAGTGCAGGCCCAGCTCCCGACACATTTTGTCCTTGGAACGCACATAGGCGCGCGAAGCTGGATTGTCTCCAACGAGCACGACGGCAAGACCTGGCGTAACGCCTTTTGCCTTTAGTTCTGCAATTTCACGGCGAAGATCGACATACACTTTCTCCGCGATTGCCCGGCCATCGATCAATTTCGCCATAGTGAAGCAGGCAATCCTGCCTGCGAGTGCTCGGTGCGCAAGCAAGCTTTGCAGTAGCCGCGTTCCTATGGGACGCGCAACGCGCGATGTGCAAACACTTCAGCGCCGCGCTTCCCACAGGGAAGCGGCCACAGAGAATGTCTCAGCGCATTTCAACCAGCGCCATCATGGCGTCCTGCAAAGCCAGACGTTCAGATTCAAATTCCTCCGGTGTGCCGGTCGGTTTGACCCGATGCGGCTCGTCAATCAGCACTCGTACTTTGGCAAAAGGTCGCGGCACGATGAACCCGTCCCAACTTCCCAGCCGCCAGCAGCGCGAATATTCCAGATTCATCGGCAATACCGCAGCGCCCGATCTCTGTGCGAGAAAAATAATGCCTGGACCAAGTTCGTAAACTGGACCACGGGGACCATCCGGAGTGATTACGACATCGCGGGACGAAGCGAGCGCTTCTGTGAGCCGAAGAATTGCGCTCGCACCCAGGCGCGAACTCGAGCCGCGAATCACATCGTAGCCAAAACGTTTAAGGCCATCGGCAAGCAAATCCCCATCGCGGCTGGCACTGATCAGGGCTGCCCCATGGCGATCTGGAAAAAAACGCCGCAAAATCAACGGAAAGATCAACAATCGATTGTGCCAGAGGGCGCCAATATAATTTTCCGTCACCGGCCTGCCGACGATGCCTGCCCGGTCGTCGATTTCAAAACGCAGCGTGCGCGCCCAGAGTTGCAGAAAGCGAAATCCAAACGCGATCAACCATCGCGCAAGCCATCCTTCGATTTTCAACTTTTCTTGCGCGAGGTTTTGGCCGGGACGCTCCCCTGTCCCCAACGATACGCGCCTGGACTGGGTAACCCAATTTGGTCAAGAATGCGCCAAACCACTGTGTCGACGACTGCGGTCAGGGAACCGGGACGGCTGTAGAACGAGGGAATAGCCGGGAGAACAATCGCTCCGGCTTCGAGCAACGTGACGACATTGCGCGCGTGAATCAAATTCCACGGTGTCTCCCGGGGGACGAGAATCAATTTCCGCCGTTCCTTCAAGAAAACATCGGCTGCACGCAGCAGTACGCTGTCGCTGGAACCGGAGGCGATTCGCCCGAGCGTGGCCATGGAGCACGGCACAATCACCATCGCGTCAAAACGCGCTGAGCCACTCACGAACGGCACATTCATGTCATTTTCAGAATGCTGCGAAACGTTCTGTGGAATTTTAAGATCATTGAGCTCCTGCTTCGCAACCTGACTTGCGTGCGCGCTCATGACGAGGTGGATCTCATGCGCAGCGCAATCAATCTGTTCGAGCAACCTTTGCAGATAGATACTTCCGCTGGCGCCGGTGGCGGCGATCACGATTTTCATGGCGCTTAACAAATCACAACTCTTGGGAATGCTCTAGCCAAACACATCGTCACGCCCGTTTGTTGCCCCGAGCGCGTGACGGGTTAGTCTGCTCACAATATGCCAGAGCGTTCGCGAGATTGGTTGCGACAAGCGGAAGCGGATTTGCGCGCCGCGCGCGATTCGCGCGAATCGGAGCATTTTGAGTGGGCGGCATTCGCGTCGCATCAGGCGGCAGAGAAGGCGATCAAAGCTCTTTATCAACAGTTGCACTTGGAAGCGTGGGGACATGCATTGGTGAAGTTATTTGAATATTTGCCTAACGAATCTCGTCCCCGGTCGGAATTGATGGATCGGGCTCGAGAGCTGGACAAACATTACATTCCCACCCGTTATCCGAATAGTTTCGAACGAGGCGCGCCAGTGGATTATTACACGCGGGGGGAAGCAGACAAGGCAATCGAAAACGCGGAGGTAATCCTTGAGTTCTGTAAAAATATTCTCGGTTGATGTGGGGGCGGTACGCCGAGGGATGGACGAGTACGCGCGCGAGCTGCTAGATACTCGCTCGGAAGTGGAGGAGGTAATCGTCTTTGGATCTTTCGAAAACGATACCTACGCGCCCGGCAGCGATCTCGATGTGTTTCTCGTGTTAAGCGAAGCGGACGACTCGCCGCGCGATCGCATTCCGCGATTTTTGCCTCAGAAATCGCTCGATGTGCCGGTGGATGTTTTCCCTTTTACGCGCGCAGAAATGGAAATGCGTCGCGACTCGCCGCTGCTCGCAGCGGTGAAAAAAAGCAATTGGCGATATCGGCGCTAACGCCGATTGGATCTTTCCATTTTCCCGGCGCAAGCTGGAGGGTTGCGCTACATTCAGGGAACTAGTTGCGCACTATGGTAACCCCCACTCGACTTTCCTACGGGGTACTCGCCCTCACAATTGCTCTAGCGGGACTGTTACATCTAGGAGCACCGCTGCTGGTCATCTTGTTCTCCTATTTTGCACTACGGCAGCTTTACTTTCTAACCAAAAGAAAATGGCTCGCTCTCATCTTGTTTGGCATCGTTGTGGCCGGGATTGCAGCGGCCGGCGTGTACTTTGCTCGCGCTGCCATCCTTGCGTTGCCGGATGTGGCTGATACGTCCATTCCTCCGGCCAGCGCCTGGGCTCAAAAGCGCCAGATCGAATTGCCGTTCACTGACTTTGAAAGTCTCAGACAAGTCGTAACCGACGCGCTTGGACAGGAAGCGCATTATCTGCGAAACGTCGCCAATTTTGCCAGGAGCGCTGCGGCGGTGCTGGTTTTCAGTCTGCTCGGAATTGTCGCGGCCGGGAGCCTTTTTTTGAAAACCGGCCTGGACCCTCATCGTGGGAGCCACCGCGTGAAGAACAATCTTTACTCTATTTGCTGCGATGAAGTTTCGACCCGATTCCGCGATTTTTACCGCAGCTTCGAGACTGTCATGGGGGCGCAGATCGCGATCTCTCTCATCAATACACTATTGACAGCAATTTTCCTGCTCGCAGTGCGCTTGGCGCATGCGCCACTGCTCATAGCCGTGACCTTTCTTTGCGGTCTTGTGCCCATTGCCGGCAATCTCGTAAGTAACACTGTCATCGTGTTCGTCGCTTTGACGGTTTCTCCGAAGCTGGCGATTTCGGCCCTTGTGTTTCTGGTTCTAATCCACAAGCTGGAATATTTTCTAAACAGCAAGATCATCGGTGACCGAATACGGAATCCCGTTTGGCTGACGCTGATCGCGCTGATTATTGGAGAACAACTAATGGGTATCCCAGGGCTCATCCTCGCGCCAGTGGTGCTAAACTATTTGCGGGTGGAGATGCTGACAGTAGAAGTGCTGGCTCCGGCGACGCCGACGCCGGAAATCGTTGAATCGTTGAATCGTTGAATCGACGAAGAGCTTTTCGGTTGTACGATTAAACGTTTTAATCGGTTAACGCCGACGCACGTCATGAAAGCTGGCTTTCTTGAGAAACTCATCGAGCGACTCGGACGCATCGGGCCGGAAGAAGTGCAGAATTATTTTCTGCGTCTGGCGCAGGAAAAAGGGTTTCTGGAAACGGTTTTCAATGCCATCCAGGAAGGCATCATTGTGACCGATTCGAACCGCCAGATCACTTACCTAAACGATGCAGCCAGCGGATTGTTTGGGCTGGAAGCGGCGGATGCAATCGGCAAACCGCTCGACGAACGCGTTCGAGGTTTGGATTGGGGATCGCTTACAAGAAGCCGCGGGCCAGTCAGTCATGACATGGAAATTTTCTATCCGCAAAATCGGTTCATCAATTTTTACATTGTGCCGCTGGTGATGGAATCACGGAATTCTGTAGCCGGAATCAGTGATTCCGGCCGACCGGGATCGCCGATCCCGGCGACAGCCGAGGTAGTTGGCCACGTCATGATCCTGCGCGATATCACCAAAAGCCGGCGCACAGCCCAGCAAACTATTGAGTCCGAACGTTTGAACGCCCTGACCTTGTTGGCAGCGGGCGTCGCGCATGAGATCGGAAATCCACTCAACTCGCTACACATTCATTTGCAATTGATGGAGCGCAGCGTCCAAAAGCTGAATGGCGATGCGAAGACGGAACTTCAACAATCGATTGATATCGCACGTTCAGAAGTCAATCGGCTGGATTCGATCGTCACCCAATTTCTGCGGGCAATCCGCCCATCGCGTCCGCAACTCCGTCCTGAGAACGTAAACACGATAGTCGAAGAGACGGTGCGCTTCTTCACGCCCGAAATTCAAGACCGTGACATCGTCGTCGAACAAGAACTGCGCTCGGATCTGCCTTTGCTTCAGCTTGATCGCGATCAGATGAAGCAGGCGTTTTACAACGTGATCAAAAATAGTCTCGAAGCGATGAAGCGCCATGGCACCTTGCGCATCCGCACGGACGTGGACGACACGCATATAATCGTGAGTTTCGTTGATACCGGCAGTGGCATGTCGGCGGGAAACTTGAGCCGCGTTTTCGAGCCTTATTTCACAACGAAGCCGTCCGGCAGCGGTCTTGGATTGTTAATTGTGCGGCGCATTGTGCGCGAGCATGGCGGCGAACTCTCCATCGAGAGTAGCGAGGGCAAAGGTCTCACGCTTACGATTCGATTGCCGTACGTCGAGAAACGCATTCGCATGCTGGAAGCGGGCGATCAAAAATCAGAGGGATGAAGCCGGATACGAATGGAGGGCGGAGCTCTGCGACGCCTCGGGATGCCCGGGCTCGCCGGAGCTCGCCTCTCCATTAGAAATGCGCGCGTTTAATCGCCGCCAAATTCTCGTTTCAACCAGCCTTCGAACTGCCGGAAGAGCAATCCCAGATAGGCGCCGGGCGATTGCTTGAAAAGTTCGATGATGCGTGGACTGAGATCTTGCCCAGGGTTATCGAGCGTTCCGAACAGACGGACATTGGTCCATAGATAGCCATTCTGCTTGCGACTAAAGACTTCTTCAGGATTCGGCAGCCAATCGAGATATTCACGGGTAAGCCCAAGTCTAATCATGCCGCGCAAACGGCGCTGGTCGATCGACAGTTCTCCTTCGATCCGGAATTTTCCTCTCTCTTCGATAGCAATGTTATTGATGTCGATCCTTGGATATTTCCATGCGAAGCCGAGCGAACATTCGTTTAGCTCCAAATGTTCAAATGATTTCTTCTGTGCAAGCTCTGCGAGCTTTTGCAGGACGGGCAGGTTCTCGATTCGTCCGTTGCTAACGCGCAACGAACCATCTCCGGAAGAGCTTTCCAGCTTCGGATCTTTTCCGGTCCAATGCAGGTCCCCGAAGGCGCTGCCGCCCAAATGCTTTTTCCACCCAGCCGGTAACCACGAGCGAATTGGGACCTTCTTGAAGTCCGTCCTCAAATCGACGCTTTTATCCTGACCGAGTCCGGCGCTTGCCTGTGCATGAATGCTTTCTTCACTACTCGCATTCGATGCCAAATCGATGTCGTAAATCGTCAGGAGCGTCTTGGTGATGAGAAGATGCGCACGGCGAAGATCCAGATCGGGAAACAAAGCCATCTTCAGTCTGCCCGCCGGCGCCGAAGTATTCAAAATCGGGGCCGTGAGGCGTGATGAGCAATTGCGTGCCAAAAAATCCGGCACGGTCGCCGCGAAATTGCCAGGTTATGTTGGCCTGCGGCGTTTCGATCTTCTTCACAAACACTCTGTTCGGCAAAAAAATCGCAAACCATGGCTTGGGCGCCACTGCTTCAGAATGCGCTTTGTAAATCTGAATCTCGACGTCGCCGGATTGCACGCGCACGTCGCTGAATCTCCACTGCCGCACAAAGACGCCAAACGGATCAAACGTTGCCGTGATGCCGCGAGCGTCGAGTGACTTCATCGCTTTCTGTCCATTCCGCGTCTCGAAACTCTCGCTTTGCGCTGTGAATGCGCTAGTGCGTCGGATCGGCGCGTACCGGCAGTTAGGGAAATGCAAGCCTTTCGCCGTCTCATTTTCCATCGCTGTGCGGAACGCATCGCTCTCGATGTAGTGAGTCAGCAATAGACTATAAAACACAGCCACGCCTATCGCGGCTGCGATCAGAAAGAAAATCCCGATCGCTCCTCCGTAAATCAGTAATCTTCTTCGCAAGATGGGAACTGACTGGTAGTGACGAATGACGAAATTTGAATCAATGACGAATTACGAAGCGCAAAACTGATGTTTCTGCCATTCGAAGCCTTCCTTCGCCATTCGCCATTAGCGCTTCGTCATTTCTCTTGTCACTCCCAATTGCGCAAACAGAAACGCGTAGATGTCGGCCAATTGTTTGATGCGTTCGCGTAAGGCCGTGCCAATGCCATGGCCGGCGCTTGAGCTCGTCCGCAACAGAACCGGATTCTCAGATTTGTTCGCTTCATCGAGGCGCGCCGTCATCTTGCGGGAGTGATACGGCGCGACCCGTCCGTCGTTGACGCCGGTCATCATCAGGATGGAAGGGTATTTTGTCCCATCGACAACGTGATGATACGGCGAATAGGCGTAAAGCGCTTTGAATTGCTCCGGATCTTTCACCGTGCCGAACTCGGTCACGTTGAACGCGCCGTTCGGCGCCAATTCGACTCGCAGCATGTCGTATATACCCACCGAGGAAACAACGGCGCGGAACAAATCGGCATGTTGCGTGATCATCGCGCCCATCAAGAGGCCGCCGTTGCTCCCACCCTGGATCGCTAGTTTTTCCGGGCGCGTATAATTCTCTTTGATCAAGTATTCGGCAGCCGCCGCGAAATCGTCGAACACGTTTTGTTTTTTGGTAAGATTGCCGGCCTTGTGCCACTCCTCACCGAATTCTCCGCCGCCCCGAATGTTCGCCACGACATAGACGCCGCCGCGATCGAACCAAAGCCGCCGCGTAAAATCAAAATTTGGCGACATACTGATTCCGTAGCCGCCATAGCCGTAAAGCAGCGTCGGATTCTGTCCGTCACACCTCATTCCTTTTCGGAAAATTATGTTGAGCGGAATTTTGGTGCCGTCTTTTGATGTGGCGAACTCGCGCCGCACTTCGATATCGGCAAATGAAACAGGCGACGTGCTGCGCAGCGCAGTCTTTGCTGGCTCGGTTTTTCCATTGAGACACCGAAACCACGCCGCAGGCTCGGTGTAACTCACGTCGCGGAACAGGAGCGATCCGTCTTCCAGCGCGAGCATTTCCTGAACAGCCGAGATTTGTGGAGTCGGGATGATTGTTGCACTCTTCCCGTTCAGATCGAAGCGCCGGATTTGAGATGGCCCACCGAGCAGATCGCCCACGTAAAGGGCGTCGGTGCTCGGCACGATGCGCTCGATCACCGCTTCTCCAGCCGGAACGATCTCGGCCGCGTTCTTCAACTCCGGCACGCCGAGTGGCAGGCGTAGAATTTTGCCGCGCGGCGCGCCTGCGCGTGAAATCAGGTAGAGCGCATCGTCGCGACCGAGCCGCGCGATTTTAATCTCATCGCTGAATTGTGTGATCTGCTTCCACGTCCTGTCTGGTCCAAGCAGGTAATGCGCGAAGTCTCCGCCATCACCATTTGCCACCGTCGCGAGGATGTATTTGCCATCGCGCGAAGCTTCGAGCGTGATCTCTGCGATCCTCGGGAACTCTTTGCCGATCGAATAGGTGTCTTCTGTGTCCGGCGTGCCGAGTTTGTGAAAATAAATCTGCTGATAGAAATTCAGATCGGAATCTGGCCGCTCGCCTTTCCGGGGAAAGCGCGTGTAATAGACTCCCGTGCCATCGCCGTTCCAAGCCGCGCTGCCTCCCGCTGTGGGATATTGCACGTGTGCAATCGTGTCCGGCAGCGCTTTTCCCGTCGCGGTTTCGTAAAAGTGAAGCGTGCCGTCTTCGCTGCCGCCTTTGGAAAGCGACACGGCGACATATTTGCCATCCAATGATGGCACAAACCAATCGATTGCGGTCGTGCCTTTGGCGTCCAGCGCGTTTGGATCGAGCACGACTTTTTCTGACTTGAGATCGTCGGCTGACGCAAGCGTCACCAGCAACTGCTGTTGCTTTGGCGGCTGGAATTTCATTGCGAATAAAATTCCCGGCCGCGAGACAACCGAAGAATAACTGGGCGAAGTCTTCGCGTACCACTCCGTCAGCTGTTTCTCAATGGCCGCTCGGTCTGGCAACTTGTCGAGATATTGCCGGGTCCGCTGATTCTGCGCGTCAGACCACGACTTCACCTGTGGGTTATTATCCTCTTCAAGCCATTGATACGGATCTTCAATAGTTACGTCCTGGTATTTAGTAGAGACAGGTCTCTTTGGAGTTTCCGGCGCAGGTTCGACCGCGGGGAGACCGCTCAGGCCAAGTCCAGCGACTGTGCCGACTAGAAACAGGAAACGATTCGCTCTCATGGAGTATGAGAAAAGATTGTCGCAAGTTTCTTGCAACCGATTTCGCACGTTTTTGCTTGGGCCAGCGACTCCGACCGGACCAGAGATCGCCCAACGGCTGAGAACATTTATGTATTTTAGCGCCCAAAGGCGCGGCATTCAGTGCCGGCCGTGGGCAGCGCGCTGGGATTTATGGTTCCCAAGACACCAGCGCTGAAAGCGCGATTCATTTCCGGTGCCATTGAAATGCGCTTTCAGCGCTCGGTTACGCGACCATTCTAATCCTGGGGCGATGCCCCAGGTTAACATGAGCCAGCGCCATTGGCGCTAAACAGAAAGCGGTCCGCGCTAATGACGAGGAGAAAAGACTGTCGCGCGGGCTACTGCAAGATGGTTAGGCTAACGTGTTGCTGGGATCGACGATGCCGCCGAAACCACAGCATATTTTGGATCTTTCACCTGCTTCCGGATGGCTGCGAACAGCCTGTTTATTCCCGTCATGCTGACATGATTCGCGATGAATGACGGGATAAAGCCGCCAGTGTCGGTATAAATGGAATAGGTGGCGCGAGTCTTGGTTACGCCTTCGGGCTCAAGCAGCCATTTGCCCTCGCAAAGTTTTACGCGCACTACGCCTTTCTTTTCTGCCGGTCCGAGTTCATTCGCCGGCAACCAATGACTCATAAAAACGAGACCATCAGGTGCGCGCCACGATTCCTTCCAGACCCGCAGCGTGTAATCGCGATCTGCGCAAACTTTCGGCGAGAGTCGTTGATATCCAACGATGGAATCGCCATCCCGTTTAATGAGCCGGCACTCAGTCACGGACGGCATGAACTTTGGATAATTCTGGAAGTCATCGATCACCGCGCAGACAGCATGAGTAGACGCATCAATCGGGCCGACGGCTTTGAACTCCTTGAGCTGCGAACCTGGATGCGGACGGCTATAGATCTCAACGTCTCTATCGCGAGCGCCCAGTTTCCAATCGCCGTCCTTGTTGGTCGACTCCTCGGCAGCCAAGAGGATTGGAAAACCAGCGAGAAAGAGCGAGATCAGAGCGGGGAAGATCCGCTGGGGCATCGGCGATAATACATCATTTTCTATGCATGGCCACGTTTGTTTGACTGTCGCTCATCTGCGCACGCTTCGAGAAGGGCTCAACGTTTGAATGACCAAATCCAAAGGCAAGCCGCGCGACTTGTTAAAAGAGTTAAAAACGTTACAAGAGTTACAAATGAGGAGCCGCCCGATTTACCGTTGTAACGATGTAACCCTCTAACGATTTAACGCGGCGAAGCCACATGAATCTCCAGCCCACCATTCTTATTGTGGATGACGAGAAGCATACACGCGACGGCTTGCGTCGTCTGCTAGAGAACGATTACGACGTATATGTCGCCGCCTATATTGCAGGAGCGATAGACGTACTCGAGCGCGAGCAGATCGACGTGCTGCTTACCGATCTGCGCCTCGGCAGTGAAGACGGAATGATCCTGATCGATCGCGCCCTGAAAATGCCGCGACCCCCGATCTGCATCATGATGACGGCCTACGGCTCGGTCGATCTCGCAGTCGAAGCGATGAAGCGCGGCGCCTACGATTTTGTGACCAAGCCACTCAACCTCGATAAAGTCGAAATGTTGATCGCGCGCGCGGTGCAAAGTCGAAAGCTTGAGCAGGAGAACCGCGCGCTGCGGCAACAAGTGGACGAACGATATGGGCTCGAAAACCTTTGGGGCGACTCTGCAGCGTTACATGAAGTGCTCGAGACGATCCGGCAGGTCGCGCCCTCCTCGGCCAACGTGCTTATCGAGGGCGAGAGCGGCACGGGCAAAGAGTTGGCTGCGCATGCCATTCATAATTTGAGCCGCCGCAACAAGGCGAGATTTGTAGCGGTGCATTGCGCTGCGCTGTCGCCGCAACTTCTCGAGAGCGAATTATTCGGACACGAGAAAGGGGCGTTTACTGGGGCACACGAACGGCGCATCGGCCGGTTTGAGCAGGCCAACGGCGGCACGCTTTTCCTCGACGAAGTAGCGGAGATTGATCCGAGCACTCAGGTCAAATTACTGCGAGTAATGAGCGAGGAACGCGCTTTCGAGCGAGTAGGCGGCAATCAAACGCTGCGGGCGGATGTGCGGCTGATCGCAGCCACAAACAAAAATCTCGAGCAACTAGTCCGCGAAGGAAAGTTCCGTGACGATCTCTTCTTCCGACTCAATGTCGTGCGCATAACGATGCCGCCGTTACGCGAAAGAAAGGAAGACATCCCGATTCTCGTCCGCGGATTTCTTCGTCACTTCTGCAAGGAAAACGACAAGCGTCTTCTCGACCTTGCTCCGGATGCGATGGACGCGCTGCTGACTTACAACTGGCCCGGCAACATTCGCGAGCTGCGCACCGCCATCGAACACGGCGTTGTCATGGCAACAGGGCCAAAAATCACATTGCGCGATCTGCCGATTGCCGTGCGTCAGTCAGGCAGTCACGCAGTCGCGGAATCGCCCGCCGGGATTCCAGCCACCGCGGTTTTCGCCGAAAAAACGAGTCCGCTCGACCTGCATGAAACCGAAAAGAAATTAATTGCTCAGGCGCTCGCAGCCACGAACGGCAACGTTACCGCCGCGGCAAAGAAACTCGGCATCAGCCGCCGAACGCTTCATCGAAAAATTAACGAGATGAATTTGTCAAAAAAGCCAGCCGACGCCACGGACGCTAGTGGAGCAGCCAAGGACAGGAGGTAAGGACGCCGCACCATCGCCAAAAGTTTCCAAGAGACCACGCAGCGCGCTACCTTCAAGACTTTCTCGTTTGCGATTTAACTCCGGGGCGTTTCCATCTTGATTCTCCACCTGGAATGCCAGTGTTGCCCCGGTATTGATACAAGCGAAGGGGCTATTTAGTTCGGGAGGAAGATGATGTTTGCTGAAAGCTTGGTGAATTTTAAAAATTTCCCGTTTACGAACGATCTTTGGAGCGTTTCAATTAGCCCGTGACCGAACAAAAGAAAATTTTCGGGACGGACGGCGTGCGCGGAGTCGCTAACGTCGAGCCAGTCACGGCCGAGACCGCACTAAAGCTCGGTCGCGCTGCTGCGTACGTCTTCGCCCAAATGAATCCGCGCAGGACGCCTGACGGGGCACGTCCGAAAATCGTGCTGGGGAAGGACACGCGTCTTTCCGGTTACATGCTTGAGAACGCGCTCGTCGCGGGAATCACTTCGCTCGGAGTGGACGTTCTCGTTATCGGACCGTTGCCTACACCTGGCGTCGCTTACATCACGCGCTCGCTGCGCGCCGACGCCGGCATCGTCCTTTCCGCTTCGCATAATCCTTATCAGGACAACGGCATCAAATTTTTCCGACACGACGGTTACAAACTGGACGATCAGATCGAGGAAAAAATCGAGCAGCTCGTTTTTACCGGTGAGATCGATTCCATGCGACCGACTGCCGATAAAATCGGACGCGCCACGCGAATCGATGATGCGCTTGGTCGGTACGTGGAATTTGCGAAGGCCAGTTTTCCGCGCGGAATGTCGCTCGAGGAAATGCGGGTCGCGGTGGATGTGGCAAATGGCGCCGCTTACAAATCGACTCCTTGTGTCTTGCGCGAGCTGGGCGCGGACGTTGCCGTGGCACACGACGAGCCCAATGGCATGAACATCAATGACAGTTGCGGCAGCATGCATCCGGAGGAGATCCAGCGCATTGTCCAGATAAGCGGCGCGGATGTGGGCATTGCGCATGATGGCGACGCCGACCGCGTTCTTCTTTGCGACGAGGACGGCGAGATTGTCGATGGCGATGAGATTCTCGCTATTGCTGCCCTGGACCTTCTCGAGGCTGGTCGACTTGAGCAAAACACACTAGTCGCCACGGTGATGAGCAATTTTGGCCTCGATGAAACGCTCGCCGCGCATGGCGGGAAAGTCGTGCGGACGAAAGTCGGTGATCGCTATGTGCTTGAAGAAATGACGCAGCAAAAACTCAATCTCGGCGGCGAACAGAGCGGCCACGTTATTTTCCGTGATTTCACGACCACCGGCGACGGCATTATCACTGCCCTTCAGGTTTTGCGGATCATGCATAAGACAGGCCAGCCGTTAAGTAAGTTGAAGAGATGTTTGCAGAAATATCCTCAGGCGCAGCGCAATTTGCCGGTGAAAGAAAAGCGCCCGCTGGCCGAGTTAACTGCAGTTATGAAGCTGGTAAACGACGCGGAGAAAGAGCTCTCTGGCAAGGGGCGGGTGCTCCTGCGCTATTCCGGAACGGAGCCAAAAATTCGTTTGCTCATCGAAGGGCGCGAACTCGACGTGATCGACAAACAAGCGGACCGAATCGCGGACGCGATCCAAAGGGAGATCGGAGCATAATGAACACCGTCATTCCGAGCGAAGTCGAGGAATCCCGTTGCGTTACCCTAAAGGCACCTCCACGGGGTCCCTCGACTGCGCTTCACTTCGCTCGGGATGACAACTAGCATGACTCTCAAACGCGTCATCGAAGCGCTTCTTTTCAGTGCGCAGAAACCGCTTTCCATTCGTGAGATTACCACGGCAATCAAGAGCGCAGAGGCGGACCCGGCAGCTGCCGGACCTAACGAGTTCTCGCACGTGCGCGAAGCAGAAGTTGCCGCCGCGCTTGAACAACTAAAAATCGAATACGTCGAACAGCAGCGCGCCTTTCAGCTGATTGAAAAAGCGGAGGGCTGGCAGCTTGCAACCGATCCGCAATACGCACAGTGGGTGCGCGAGCTTTTCCCCGCGGCAAAGCCGGCTCGGTTAAGCGCGCCTGCACTGGAAACGCTGGCGATCATCGCGTATCGGCAGCCAATTACGCGCGGCGACGTGGAAGCAGTTCGCGGCGTGAATATCGATGGCGTCCTGCAAACATTAATGGAGCGCGGCCTGGTTAAAATCGCTGGACGCGCCGAGATTCCCGGGCGCCCGCTTCTTTACGAAACGACACAATTTTTCCTCGATCACTTTGGGCTGCGCAATCTTGAGGAATTGCCAAATGTGGAAGAATTGCGAAAACGGAATTTGCCAGTCGCGCACCCTATAGGCGGCGATGCTGGCTCGCCAGGATCTGCGACTCCGGCTACAACGCCGCAAGGTAGGGGCGATTGACCTCAATCGCCCGCGTTACTCGTGGTCACGTTTGCGCCGGGCGGTTCGGGTGAACCGCCCCTACCCTTTTGTCATCGGCTCATTGGCAACCGATGCGCGTTCCCGATTTTTGCGTTCCTTTTAACATGCGCATCCGCGTTTGCCGAAATTCAGCCCACCGATTGCGCGCGTGCGGCAAAATATTCCGAGAGCAAACGTGGAGTCTCGATGCTCGTCATGCAGAATGGCCGGACGATTTTCGAGCATTATGCCAATGGCGGATCCGCGAGCGGCAGATGGCCAATTTTCAGCGGGACAAAAACTTTTTGGGGAATCGCCGCGTTGGCTGCGGTGCATGATGGATTATTCAGGCTCGATGATCTAGTGTCAGACACGATCACTGAATGGAAGAGTGATCCACGCAAATCGCAGATCACCATTCGCCAATTGCTTAGCCAAACTGATGGTATCGAAGCCGCTTCGCGCCTTCAGCGCCCCTCGATTCGAGACCGAAATACCATGGCAATTCGGTTGCCGTCGATTGCTGAACCCGGCGCGGCTTTCATTTATGGCCCGAGCCATATCCAGATTTTTTCCGAGCTGCTGCGCCGGAAATTAAAAAGTCGCAGCACCATCGCATACTTCGAAGGCCACGTGTCGGACCGGCTTGGACTTCATCGTCTCAACTACAAGAAAGATTCTCTCGGCAATCCGTTGCCAGCCCAGCGACAGGGTTTGAATTGACTGCACGCGAATGGGCGCGACTGGGCGAGCTGGTCATAGGAAACGGCAATTATCGCGGACGGCAAATTGTTCCGGCAGATTTGTTGCGCGAGGCCTCTGCTGGATCGCAAGCCAATCCGTCGTACGGCCTCACATTTTGGTTAAATCAGCAGTCCCCGAACGGTCGCGAAGCAAATATGGAACGAATGCTCGATTTACCGTGGCAGAACGCGCAATGGACAGATGTTTGCATCTGCAAGGACGTGCCAGCCGACATGGTGGTGGCGCTCGGCTCGGGCTATCAGCGTTTGTTTGTAATTCCGTCGCTGAAGACAATCATTGTGCGACAAGGGTCAAACGCAAAATTCTCTGACGCGCATTTCCTGCGGCTCGTGCTCGGTCGCATCCAATGACTAATGCCAGGTTTGACTTGCTCGCGCGTCTGGCAAACGATCAGCCATTATGAAAAACAAGTGCGAGGACGAGCAGGCGCTCATTAAGATCCAGCACGAATGGGCGGAAGCGCGCATGAAAGGCGACCGCTCATACACCCAGCGCTTGGAAGCGGAAAATTGCACGGTTGTGTGGCCTGACGGCAGCATCGTGAACAAACGGGAAGATTTGAAAAGCATGAGCGGCGACATTGTTTTCACCGAATTCAAGATCGATGATCTACAAGTGCGCTTATATGGAGATACCGGAATCGTCGTTGGGCAGGGCACGATCAGGACGCACGAAGGAAAACAAAGTCTTCTCGGCGGGAAATTTGTGTGGACGGATACGTTTGTAAAACAGAATGGCGCATGGAAGGTGGTCGCATCACAGGTGACTCCAGTCTTGGAAAAATAATCGCTTACAATTATCCATATTCCTTATGAACAAATGCGCACTCGGTTGCGGCGTCTTGCTCGCCATTTTGCTTTTCATTGTCGTCGTTGCGGCGCTCGCGTTGGGCGGCACTTATAATCGTCTCGTCCGCTTGCAACAAGCTGTCGATCAAAGCTGGGCGCAGGTGCAAAACGTCTATCAGCGGCGCGCAGATTTGATTCCGAATCTCGTGAACACAGTTTCGGGCGCGGCCAATTTCGAGAAATCGACGCTCACCGAAGTGACGAATGCGCGCGCCAGTGTCGGGCGCGTGCAACTTGATCCAAACAAGGCGCCTACCGATGCTGCGCAACTCGAGCAATTTCAGGCCGCGCAAGGACAACTGAGCAACGCGCTTTCGCGTTTACTCGTCGTGGTTGAGCGTTATCCGGAACTGAAGGCCAACCAGAATTTTCTCAGTTTGCAGGCGCAACTCGAAGGAACGGAAAACCGAATCTCGGTTGAACGCGGTAACTTTAACAGTGCGGTGCAAAACTACAATGTGGCGGTGCGCAGTTTCCCGACAAATTTCATCGCGGGTATGCTTGGTTTTGCGCCGAAGCCATTTTTCACCGCTCAACCAGGCGCGGAACGGCCGCCGCCGGTGCAGTTTAACTTTGGCACACCTGCTCCCGCGCCTGCAGCAACGGCCGCGCCTTAGAGAATATTGCGCACGATGATTCTGGGGAGCACACGCGCTCTCGCGTACCGGGGAGCGCGGGCATATTACCCGCTTGCGCCGGCATGTTGCCGGCGAACTCCCGCGCAAGGCGAACCAATTCTCACAGTGCCCATCTCGTTCTCTAAGCTGTCCGGCAGAATGCCGGACAGAGCGGGTAATATGCCCGCGCTCCCCATTCGTCGAAGAAGCGCAATTTTTCTGCTGATCGCAGTGCTATTCGCGATCAACTCGCGCGCCGCGGAAGTTATTCCGCCAAAACCCGATCGTTACTTCAACGATTACGCTGGCGTCGTTTCAAATGGATCCGCTGATCGCTTTAACGAACAGCTCGCACAATTCGAGCGCGACACTTCCGATCAAGTCGTGGTCGCGGTTTTTCCCAAGATGCAGAGCGACTCGGATATCGCGGACTACACGCAGCGGGTCGCACAGGCTTGGGGCGTCGGCCAAAAGGAGCGGCGCAATGGCGTGGTGCTTTTTGTATTCACCCAGGATCGCAAAATGTTCATCCAAGTCGGCTACGGTTTGGAAGGCGCGCTGCCGGACGCGACAGCTTTCGATATCACGGAGCGTCACATCAAGCCACTGTTCAGGGCTGGCAATTATGAGGCTGGTCTCGCCACTGGGATCGACCTGATCTGCAAAGCGATCCGCGGCGAGTACAAAGGATCGGGAAAAACGGTCGGCGAGCGACATCGCAGCAGCGGTGCTTGGGGTCTTTTGCCTTTCCTGATTTTCGTCGTCGTCCTCATCATTCTTTCCAGAGTGATGCGACGGCTTGGAGGCTACGGCTACTCATCCGGCCGCGGCGGTCCAGTGTTTTTACCTACGGGCGGCGGAGGAGGAGGCTGGAAGCGGTGGCGGTTTCGGTGGATTCAGCGGCGGTGGCGGCAGTTTTGGCGGCGGCGGTGCAGGATCGAGCTGGTAGCAAATGCGAAGCAGAGAATTTCTCAGCAAGTTGGAACACGACCGGATCGTGCACGCGATTCGCGAAGCCGAATCAAACACGTCCGGCGAGATTCGCGTTTTTATACAGCGCGGCAAACTGACCACCGATCCACTGGTTGTGGCACAGAAAAAATTTCACCGGCTCCAGATGCACAAGACTCAGGAGCGTAATGCGGTTTTAATTTTCGTCGCACCACGCGCGCACAAGTTCGCCGTCGTCGGCGATAAAGCGATTCACGAGAAATGCGGCGACGAGTTCTGGCAGCGCATTGTCGAAGGAATGCGGGCGCATTTTCAAAACGAGAAATTCAGTCACGCCCTGGTCGAAGCGATTAAGGAAATCGGCAAACTGCTGGCCGCGCATTTTCCGAAACGGCCGGCGAACACAAATGAATTGCCGGACGAAATTGCGGAAAGCTAATTGATAGGTCCCGAAGTCTCTGGAGCCCGTCCGTCCCGTGGACGGCGGCGCGCCCGGCGGTCGCGCCCTACCGTGAAATGGCCGCTTGCAAAATCGCCGGTTTAGTCTTTATTCCAAGCTCCGCAGCGAGTTTTTGAAATTACGCCGTTGGTCCCTGGGTCTCCGTCGCTGGATGTGAGGCCGCACTCGCCAGGGGGAACCCGGCGAAGGAGTACCGGAAAGAAGACCTATCCGAAATCCGCAATCCGCAATTGAACTATGCCAATACGTTACGGTCGTTTTGAAATGCCGAAGACCCTCGCCAAAGATGAGGCCACGGCCACAGATACATACGCCAAATTTACCGCCGAGCCGTTCGAAGCCGGTTATGGACACACCGTTGGGAACTCCCTTCGGCGTGTGCTCCTTTCCTCTCTGGAAGGCGCGGCTATTACCGCAGCGAAAATCACAGGCGCGCAGCATGAGTTCGCCACGCTTCCTGGCGTGGTCGAGGATGTGACCGACATCGTCCTTAACCTGAAGAAGGTGAAGTTCAAAGTGGACGGGCAGGACCACGAGCCAAAGAAACTGGCGCTTAGCGTGAATAAAGAAGGCGAAGTGACCGCTGGCGACGTCCAGACCATCCAGGGCTTTGAAGTCCTGAATCCGAAGCAATTAATCTGCACAATCGACCGGAAACATAAGCTTGATTTCGAGCTGGATGTGCGCGTCGGCCGCGGCTTCGCCAACGCCGAGGAAAACAAGCGGCCCGATCATCCGATTGGTCTAATCCCCATCGATTCGATTTTCTCGCCGGTCACCCGTGTGAAATACGCAGTCGAAAACACCCGCGTCGGTCAGCGCACCGATTACGACAAGCTCATTCTCGAAGTTTGGACTGACGGCCGTTTGACGCCGGACGACGCCTTGCTTCAGGCGTCCGCGATTCTGCGGCACCATCTCGACATCTTCGTGCACTACAACGAAGAAGTGATCGAATTCGACCAGACGCCGGCCGGCGTGAGCGAAGAAAATATCAAGCTAAAGAAGCTGCTCAACATGAGTGTAAACGAGATCGAGCTCAGCGTGCGCGCTGCGAATTGCCTGAACAACGCGAACATCACGACGGTGGGCCAGCTCGCCCAAAAAACCGAGGCCGAAATGCTCAAGTACCGCAACTTCGGCAAAAAATCGTTAAACGAAATCAAAGACAAACTGCAACAGCTTGGTTTAGGCCTCGGTATGAAATTCGATCCAGGCCTGGTGGACGTCCAAGTGAGCGGCGACGGAGCCGCCGCGGCCGTACCGGCGGCCGAAGAATAAACGTCGGATCGAGAATCACGTTCGCCGCGTTATGAGACATCAAAAAAAGACGATCAAGCTTGGGCGCACGGCTGAACACCGAAAAGCGCTGCTGGCAAATCAGGTTTGCTCCCTGATCGAACACCAACGTATCAAGACCACGCTGGCCAAAGCCAAGGCGGTTCGACCGCTGGCGGAACGAATGGTTACGCTTGGAAAAAATGGATCGATTCACGCACGCCGCACCGCTTTCGCGGCATTGCGGCAAAAGAACGCGGTCAAGAAATTGTTTGACGACATCGCGCCGAGATCGGCGGAGCGCAATGGGGGATACACGCGAATCGTAAAGCTTGGCCAGCGTAAAAGCGACTCCGCCAAGATGGCGTTCATCGAGTGGGTTGACATGGCGGAAGTCGTCGAGGAAAAGCCGGCAGAAGAAAAAAAAGCGAAAAAGAAAGAAACGGAACCAAAGCCAAAGGCAAAAGAAGCCAAGGCCGAGGAGCCCAGAATCGAGGAGCCAGCCACGGAGGAGGAAAAACCTGCTGCGGCGCCGGCACCGGCGGAGGGGCCCAAGCCGAAAAGGCGTTGGTTTGGCAAAAAATCCGAGGCCGAGAAATAATATTCAGCGCCGAAAGCTTTCGGGTCAGCTTTCCAACACATCAAGGTCGGCCAGGTCCTGAGGCCGACCGACTGCACGCTTATTTCTGACCAATGCGTCTTTTCCCAAGACAAAAACGGGAATTCCATCAAGCTCTGCCGTGAGTTTTGTCGCAAAGGCCTCATCAGTGGTGACGCCGCTGATGGTGGTTAGCAGATCAATTCGGTTTGGTGCGCGTCCGAGTTGGATCATCTGATTCGGTGTTGTGAAGTCCACTGCTCGGAAGGCGGAATGGGCGAAGCCGAATTCATTCAGCAGATAAACAATGTTTCCTGCGTTTTCTGGCGTGGCTCGGATCAGAATGTCGAGGTCGCCGGTGTAACGTGGGCGGCCATGAAACGCCAGACTGTGCGCGCCCACAATGACATATTCAACGCGGCGCGAGTTTAGTAATTCGAGAAACTCTCTCCAGTCGTTGCTCAGGCGCATGGTTCAGGAGTTGAAGCAACAGTTGCAGCCGTTCGTTGCCGGACAACTTTCTGTAAAACTCGCGATCGGCTTTCTCAGCCTCGGCGAAACTGCGAAATTTCCTTACCGTTTTGTTCATCTCTCTAAACTATAAACTTGGCAGTGACTCTTTCCGAGCGAATTTGATTGGAACCTCGTGAATCCGAATCCTTATTTGTTCATTGTAATTTTCGTTGGCGTGGCGCTGGCATTTCCACTGATGCCCCTCGCGTTGGCATGGGTGTGGCGGCGATTTTTCCAGCCACCAAAGCCGGGCGCCGAAAAAAACGCGATCTACGAGTGCGGCGTCGAGTCCATTGGTGAAGCGCACATCCAGTTCCGGTCACAGTATTATCTCTATGCCATCATCTTTTTGATTTTCGACGTCGAGGCGATTTTTCTCGTGCCGTTTGCGGTCGCGTTTACCGGGTTGCCGATCGGCGCATTTATTGCCATTCTAATTTTTCTATTTCTTCTGATTGAAGGGCTCGTCTGGGCCTGGGGTAAGGGTTGTTTGGAGTGGGAACGTTGAAGGGTTAAAGCGAAGTAATGAGCGAAGGGCAAATCGACGAAGCGCTACGCAAGGAGCTGCAACGGCAGGGAGTCTGGGTAACTTCAATGCAGGAGCTTTACAACTGGGGACGCAAAAACTCGATCTGGCCGCTGCAATTCGGTCTCGCCTGTTGCGCGATTGAAATGATCGCAACGGCAGCATCGCGCTATGACATCGCGCGCTTTGGCGGTGAAGTTTTCCGGCCGTCGCCGCGCCAGGCCGATCTGATGATCGTTGCCGGGACAGTGACAAAGAAAATGGCGCCACAAATTGTGCGACTCTACAATCAGATGGCTGACCCGAAATATGTCATCTCGATGGGCGCATGCGCGATCTCAGGAGGGCCATTTAAACAAGGCTACAACGTCCTCAAAGGAATCGACCGCTACATTCCGGTCGATGTTTACATACCAGGCTGCCCGCCGCGACCGGAAGCGCTGCTGCATGCGTTCATGGAACTACAGCGCAAAATCGACGAGCAAAAATTGACCGGCACAGACAAGGCCGCGCATCTTGATCCGGAACAACCAAGCGAATTTCCAGTGCCGGCGTTCGGCAAACACGATTTGGAGCCGCCGGCGAATCCGGATGTATTTCAACCGCCGGCGATCGAGCGATGATTATTAAAGGTGGATCGCGTTGTCCTCAACGCGATGTGATCCAGGCACCAACGGCGCGGTTATTTTTGGCATCGTCTTCAGAGAAGCCGATCCACCTTTGAATGGAACCCCTCGAACAAATCAAAGCCCGCATCGAAGCCGCTGTGCCTGGAGCGAAGGTCGACATTGTGCCGAATCCCGGTCCGGCGAATCAGTCGTCGCTCTTGATCGATAACGAGCACGCGCCTGCGATCGCGAAGTTTCTTCGTGACGATCCAACGCTGCGCTTCGATTTCTGTTCAAACGTCACTGGCGTTGATTGGCTCGATCGCGTCGCGAAAAAAACAGTGAAGGTGAAGAAACTTGTCGAGGGCGAGGAGAAAGAAGTGACTGAACCCATTGAGGAGAAAATTCCGGGTTACCTTGAAGCGGTATATCACCTTTACTCGATGAGGCATAAGCACGGACCGGTGATTATTCGGATGCGCACCACCGATCGCGCAGAGGGCGCGCGCTTGCCATCGCTCACGCCAGTATGGCGGAGCGCGGAGTTTCAGGAACGCGAAGTTTTCGATCTCTACGGGGTCCGTTTCGATGGTCATCCGGATCTGCGGCGGATTTTAATGTGGGACGAGTTCGAAGATCACCCGATGCGCAAAGATTATGTGCAGCCGGACGATTTTGAATGGGAGCCGACGCCGCACGATGACGTGCTCGCGAGAGCGAAGGAGCATTATTCGCCGCGCCCGGAAGTTGATGGGGCGGAGAAAATCACAGCCGCAAGCGGGCAGAGGTTAAATGGTTGAAGGGTTGAAGCGAAGATGAGCGCGACAGTTGAAACACTCGAAGCGATGGAGCGGCCGCCGGTGACCATGAGCTCACGACTGGAAGGCGAGTTGCTCGAAGTCTCAATGGGGCCGCAGCATCCGTCGACCCATGGCGTGTTTCGGATGAACGTCACGCTCGACGGCGAAATCGTGCGCAAGCTCAAACCGGTCTTCGGTTATTTGCACCGCAACCACGAGCAGATCGGCGAGCACACAAGTTATCTCGGCTCGATGCCGTACACCGATCGGCTCGATTATTTTTGTTCGATGACCAACAACTGGGCCTACGCGCTCAGTGTAGAGAAACTCGCCGGCATCGAAGTTCCGGAGCGCGCCGAATACCTGCGCGTCATTCTCGCCGAACTTACGCGGCTGCAAAACCACGCGTCGCTTCTCGGTTTTTTGTTGAGCGACATGGGAGCATGGGGTACGCCGCTCATGTACGCGTTCCGCGAGCGCGAGAAAATTCTCGACCTGTTCGAATCGCTCGCCGGCTCGCGCATGATGTGCGACTACATGCGATTCGGTGGCTGCCGGGTCGACGCGAACGATGAGTGGCTCACAGGCGCGAAGAAGATAGTCGATCGATTCCCGACGTTTTTGGATGAGTTCGAAGAACTGATTTTGCAAAACGAAATCGTGATCGCACGGACCCAGAACGTCGGAAAACTTTCGCCGGAGCTTGCGATCAGCGCTGGAATTACCGGCCCGATGCTGCGCGCGTGCGGCGTGAATTATGACATCCGCAAGGTGGACGGCTACGGATTTTATCCGCGTTTCAAATTTCGTATTCCGTTAGGCGAACATGGTGATACTTATGATCGACTGATGATGCGCGCGTTGGAGATGCGCGAGACCGTCGAGATTTTGAAACAGGCGTTCGCGCAAATTCAGCCGGGGCCGATCGTGAATCCCAAGGTGAAGATCCGCGCGTTCCGGCCACCAGTTGGCGAAGCGTATGGACGAATTGAAGCGCCCAAAGGCGAGCTCGGATTTTATCTCATCAGCGACGGCGGCCCAAATCCGTATCGCTACCGCGTGCGCCCGCCGAGTTTCATTAATCTCACCGTGCTCGAGGACCTCTGCCTCAACCATACCGTCGCCGACGTAATGGTAATCCTCGGCAGCATCGATATCGTCATGGGAGAGGTAGATCGATGATTGGCACGGGCATACTCAAAGGCATGGCGGTCACCGCGCG
>WNFJ01714492.1_pt1 | contig 31030 bp, 31 predicted proteins | sample 5400461 | NCBI WGS metagenome assembly WNFJ01 (sample SAMN13153349, study PRJNA577476) | soil metagenome | isolation source: 115 cm saprolite on Douglas fir-dominated hillslope | place: USA:California | collected 2013-09-17
GTGGCCGAGTGGTTGAAGGCGGCGGTCTCGAAAACCGTTATGGGTCACTGGCCCATCGAGAGTTCGAATCTCTCCCTCTCCGCCAGTCTTTCTGAGAGGGGACCCTCCGCGTAGATTGAATTCAGGAAGCCGGCCCTGAGGGCCGGTTTTCGTCGTTTTCGGGCACTTATGTGGCCAGCGACGAAGGAGGGTCAAATCTGTGGAAAACATCCAGAAACCGTTATGGCATTCGCAAACCGTTATGCCGTCGCCGGCGGTGCTCAAGCGTGGTCCCGGCCGGCCGCCCAAGGTTGCGCCCTTGCCGGTCGCCGGTGCGGCTGATCGCGCGCCGGTCGAGGTGGGGGTCAGAGTCCAACCCCTGCGTGGCCTGCACCCGGTGCGGGCGCTGCTCCGCGAGTGGCTGCTGGAGCTGAAGGTGATGGGTCGTAGCTCTCGGACCATCGACTGGTACCAGCAAAAGATGGACTGGTACCGCAGCTCGGGCGGCGTGGAGAACCTGGAGCAGCTGAACGCCTTCGAGCTCAAGCGCTTCCTCGCTGAGCAGCAGGAGCGTGGCCTGTCCGATAACAAAATCCACGGCTTCTTCCAGGTCATCAAGAGCTTTGCCAACTGGTGCTCCCGCGAGGAGTACCCAGTCGACCCGAGCGTGCTCCGGATGCGGCCACCCAAGGTCGCGCTGCAGGAGATGTCGACCTACACGACTGACCAGGTGAAGGCGATCTTCGAAGCCGCCAAGGTCGGCTGGCCCCAGCTGGCGGTCAAGATCCTGCTCGGGACCGGGATGCGCGTCGGCGAGCTCTGCAACCTACAGCTCGAGGATGTCGAAGACGACGACGACGCGATGATGTTCCTGAAGATCAAGAGAGGGAAGGGGGCCAAGTTCCGCCGGGTCCCGGTCTCGCAGCGCCTTCGCCGGGAGATCATCCGTTACATCAACCGGAGCCGGCCAGACAGCCCCGCGCCCAACCTGCTCCTGCTTACTTCGGGCCGCCCGGTATCAGTCCAGACGGCCTGCGAGCTGCTACAACGCCTCCACAAGAAGCTGGGCTTTCCCCTCCACGCGCACAAGTTCCGCCACACCTTCGCCACCGAGTACCTGCGGCGGGGAGGGGAGATGGAACGCCTTCGCCGGATCCTCGGCCACACGACCTACTCGATGGTCATGCGCTACGTGCACCTGGACAAGGGAGACCTCGGCCGAGACTTCGACCAACGTGCGCCTTTCTGAGTCGGCCGCAACACGTTTCCAGAGGACCGGTATATCGGCCCCAAGCGAATTCCCGAACGCCTGTTTGGGAGCCGGGTATTATGTCTTCATGCCTTTACGGCGGACCTTTGTATGGTTGGCTGCACTTCTCATACTCGTCGCCGGTGCGGGCGCGGCGTCGTTATGGTTGGGCAGCGCGGCGAACACGAGCGCGCTCGGAGACGCCGCGTTGGGTGTCAGCATCGTTGCGGCTGTCGGCGTACTGGTCGCCGTGGCGGTCGCGCTGCTTGGTAACGAGCATCAGCGGCAGCTAGCCAAAGACGTCAAGCGACTCGCAGAGCTGACCGAGTCGTCGCTGGAGGAAGCGCGAGCACAACGGCCGGAGCCTGTGGTCGGGTTCGTTATTCAGGACGGATTCGCCCAAGAGGCAGTCTGGTCGAGGTCGCACGATGCGCGCCCGATAGACGCGGAAGCGATTATTGCCTCCGAACGCGCTCTGGCGATGGCAACTCTCCCAGCTCCAACACCCTCCGATCGAGATGCACGCTCTCTAGAGGGCCTATTCGGGGCCTCGACTTTTGCGATGTTGGGACTTGGTCCGATCACGGACGAGGAGCGCAGCGATTTCGCTAAGGGGCTGGACGAATATCTCAAGAGCCTTAAGTCTTGGCTTGGCCAGTACGACGCGTGGCGCAAGAGAATGCCGCTCATTTTCAGCGGTAAGTTCCAGTTCAGCAATAACGGACGCGTGCCCGCGCGTGACACAAGGGTGTACATAGACTTCCCAGACTCTTTCCGGGCGGTGGGAGAATTGCCTGAGCTTCCTCAACCCCCTCGAAGACTTCGATTCCGCCGGCGGACCTTTCAAGATCTCATCGGCGCCACAACTTTCCCTAACCTCTATCGACCGTTGGGCGCGAGCGCTTTGGGCAGCCTGCGCCGATCCAACGTGACCGGTCCAACGTTTGGCAAGGGTTCTCTGCGGGTCGGCTTCAAGATCGAGAAGCTCTTGCACGGTGTTCCGGAAGTGAACGAAGAGGCCGCGCTAATCATCATCGAGCACGATGGTGCATACACGATTCCCTGGGAAATTCATGCGGAGAACCTATCCGAACCAGCCACGGGTAAGCTAACTCTGCAAGTTGAGAGCCGCACCCAAGAGGGTCCAGCGATTACTTCGCTCGACGAGATCGGGGTCGCTGGAAACCCAGAGGTCGACCAAGAGTTGGCCGCGACGGACTAGAAAGGCTCGGCGCGCCTAGCGAGGCGACACGTCCGCGGAACTGTGATCCTTCGGCCCCACCTGGTTTCCCGGTTTGGCCGTCCATAGTTGGTGGACAGTCGTCTCGGTGGTGTCGACGAGAAACACGCGGTCGAAGTGGGTTTGATAGCAATGTCCCACGAGCTCGCTCGTCGGCGTTATCGCTTGCAGTATGTCGCCACCGAAGGCATCGATTGCCAGCCAAACTTCGTCGAGACTCTGTTCATAGCGATGAAGGTCTTCATCCTTGGATGCAATCAACTCTTCGAGTTCGCGCACCTTCGCCGTAGTGTCTCCGGATTGCCGTATATGCCAATGGGTGTAGCTGCCTTTCGGCAGGCGGACGACGGTTATGCGATCTGCGATCGGCACCATGAGGTCTGGAACTGCACATTCGTAGAACTGACGCGCCGTTGCAAGGTTGAGTCCGAAGGGAAACGGCCGTGGCGGAATAGACTCGCCTTCGAGGCACCGTCGCACTGACTCTGCCAATTGGAGAGCCACCTGCGAGACGCCTGCCGCCGTTCGGCCGCTGAGCGCGTCGACGGTGACGTAAATTGGGTCGGCCACCTGGTGCTGGAGAATTGCGCGAGCTTGGTCTAGGACGCGCTGAACAAACGCATGCTGTTTGCGCTCAGCGGAACCAGCGGCAGACCTCCCCCTCACGTATTGGGTCACCTCGACACCAGTTCGGCGGGCATCGAAATCAAGAACGAAGTCCGGCGCCTCGCCTTCGTGGACAAGTGGAGCTGCGAGTTCCCCATAGGTCAAGAGATGGTTTAACACCATCCGTTCGCGCTCCTTGTTCTGTGTTGCGCCCGACTGGTTCATCACCTCATTGGTGCTCGATCATTTAGACGTTTACGCCAGGAGTGGCGCCTGGTACTGGCGTTGAGATCGGCCTATTTGAGGCTGCGGTACACCTTCGGCCCGGCCCAGGCGACAAATAGGAATATGGCAATGGGTGTGGCTAAAGCGAGCAAGCCGGCCCACTCGGGATGGTGTTTCGTGATGTTGTGCTCGAGCTTGCCTGCCTCGACGCCAAGCGCCTTGCTCATGGCAGTTTCCACAATCCACTCGCCACATGCCGGGCAAAAGAACATTTGTTCATTCTAGGCCAGTCAGCCATGCAGAGGGCGATGTCCGTGACTTCGACCGGCGGTCCCCGTTCCGACGGCGCCCAGGCCCTGGAGCCCTACACAACATATTTGTTGTGTTAAAATGAGGCGTGTGCCGATCGACCAGCTTCCTCCGGGTATCCACGTCCGGAGTTGGGCGGAAGTGAGAGCTGCCTTTGGCACAACGCACCATCGGCGACGGCTACTTGGCGGTCTGCGGGCCGCGATGGAGGCTCTGAGAGCTGCCGGTTGCGAGCGCGTGTATCTGGACGGGAGCTTTATTAGTCGTACCAGGCACCCGGAGGATTTTGATGGGTGTTGGGATCCGACCAACGTGAATATCAGTCTCCTCGACCCCGTGCTGCAGGACTTCTCGTCAGGGCGACGTGCACAGAAGGCGAAGTACCGCGGAGAGCTCTTCCCCTCCACAGCGACAGAGGGTGGATCGGGGCTCACGTTCCTGGAATTCCTGCAGCAGGACAAAGACACCGGCGCTGCGAAAGGAATCATCGAAATCGACTTAAGGGCGGTGTAGAAGGTGATCAAGAACTCTCGGCAGTACCGAATTACACGGACCCAACTCGAAAGGTTCGAAGAGAGTCTTCGCGCCTTGGAAGAGACGCTCAACGATCGTAGCGACGAAATGGCCAAGCTCCAAGCGTCAGCGATTAAGGGTCAAGTTGAGGACCTGCGCGCCCAATTGGTCGAATACGACTCGCTGGAGCGTGAACGGCCAACGCAGCTGAGATTCGACTCACTCAACGAAATCGCAAGGCTCCTGATCAAAGCTCGACTTGCTCGAGGAATGAGTCAGCGTGAGTTGGCTGAAACCCTCGGGATGAAGGAGCAGCAAATCCAGCGTTACGAGGCCACCGACTTCGAATCGGCTAGCTTCGCACGCATCTTGGAGATTGCCGACGCCCTTGGCGTGTCCTTGTCGGGCATCGCGGAAATCGAGCAATCAACGCTGTCGGTTAAGGACTTATTCGCAAGTCTCGCCGCCGTTGGCCTGGACCGGAATCTTGTCGTTAAGAGGTTGGTCCCCGAGTACATCGCCGGACGGATCTCGAACGGCACTCCGCCCAGTGACGCTGACTTGAGGACAGCTGCCGCAGGAATCGCGCAAGTATTCGATTGGAAGCCCGAGCAGGTCTGGGTTGGTGGACTCCAGATAAGCCCTACTGCCACCACAATGGCGAACTTCAAGTTGCGCAAGGGCGCCGATGCCGGTCGCGTAGTCGCATATGCCGCCTATGCCCACTACATCGCGATGCTTGTGCTCAAGTGCACTGCGAAGCTGCCTTTAGTTGCGATCCCAACTGACGCAGCTGACGTTCGCCAGGAAATTATCTCGAGGCATGGTTCTCTTACGCTGCCCGCCGCGCTCGAATATGTCTTCTCACTTGGCGTACCCGTTGTTCCTTTCAACGACCCTGGTGGTTTTGATGGCGCCTGCTGGCGCTCTAACGGCCGGGCGATCATCGCCCTCAAGCAGCAGAGCCGCTCACTGTCTCGGTGGACATTCGACCTTCTTCATGAGGTGGACCATACGGGGAAGGAGTTGAGCGAAAGCCAGGCAAGTTACATCGAATCAGGTGAGCTGTCCGATGAGGAGTGGCACGCCAATGCGTTCGCCGGCGATGTAATGCTCGATGGTCGGGCCGAGGAACTATTCGCCTTATGCACAACAGCAGCTGGGAGTGTTCCTCGGCTCAAGGCAGTTGTTCCCGTTATCGCTAAGCAGGAGGGGGTGGAGGTGGATGCCCTCGCGAACTACATCGCCCGCCGTCTCAGCTTCGAGGGGCATAGCTGGTGGGGTGCTGCTGAGAACCTCCAGCGCGGGAGCGATGAGGAGCCTTGGCGGCTGGTGCGTGACTTCCTGCTCCAGCACATCGACCTGGATGCCATCACTGGCTATGATCGCGACCTTCTCCGAAGGGCTCTACAGGGCTGAAGAAATGCAGACCGAAGGAGCACAGCAAAGCAAGTCGTCGGGGATCACCTGCACGAGTACGAGATGCGAGGATGGCCTTCATTGCTTTAGAACGACGCGCCGACTTGTCAAGGCGAACATGCAGGGGCTGTGCCGAGCATGTGGGGCTGACCTCGTCGATTGGAGCCGCGTCCACGGCCGCAATCTCTCCGACCTTGACTACACGTTCGAAGCGCTGAAGTTTGAGCTGATTCGCCACTTCTTCTGGCACATCGAAATTGACCAAGACGCGATTCTCCACGGTCGCCGGAAAGGCTTAGCGGGCTTACGACAGGCGGTGCCCCATCGGATCAGGGTCTCCATCGCTGCGGCTCAGCCAGTCTTCGATGGACGCCAGACGCCAAGACATGGAAACGTGATCTTTTACGCTCAGCACGCGACGGCCAGCTGCTGTCGCAAATGCGTGGAGGAGTGGCATGGCATTCCTCAGGGCAGGCCCTTGACCGAAAGCGAGGTGACTTATCTGTCAGCCCTGGCCCTCCGGTACATCGAAGAACGCGTTCCGCAAATCACCGAGGCTGGCGAGAAGATACCGTCGCGCCGGCGGTCAACCATATGATCGACACCGAACGTTTTTCCGAACACCTGCGGGCTCGTGGCGTGGATCACGCCTCGGAGAGAGTGCTACTCACTCGATTCTTCGGGACCGAGCAGGAGCAAGACCTTAGCGAACCGCCGAACTGTGATGGCTTTGGCCGAATTCGCCATTTCAAGCGCAGCCGACACGCTGGCTGGCCAGAAAATCCCCTTCCAATCGATCCGGCCGCTCGCTTCCTTGGGCTTGGCAGGGTGGACGAGATTGAAGCGCAAGTGTTCCAGAACGCCATCTGCAATTGGCGCTGCTGGTATTGCTTTGTCCCATTCAACCTCCTCAAGGCAGATCCGGCCCACTCAGCATTTCTCTCTGCGGACGAGATGATGGAGCTCTACTTAAACGATGAACGGCGACCCGCAGTCATCGACTTGACGGGCGGGCAGCCAGACTTGGTTCCCGAGTGGGTCGTCTGGACCATGAAGGCGATCCAAGACCGCGGCCTTGAAGGTCAAATCTACCTCTGGTCGGACGACAACCTCAGCAACGATTACTTGTGGCGCTATCTCAACGCCGAGGCCCGGGAGCGGCTATCCAGCTTCCGGGGCTATGGCCGAGTCTGTTGTTTCAAGGGTTACGACCAAGATTCGTTCGCCTTCAATACTGCCGCGGCGCCGGCGCTCTTCGAGACTCAGTTTGAGTTGATGGGCCACCTGATGTCGTTAGGAATCGACATCTACGGTTATGCCACCTTCACAACGCCGAGCACGACCGACCTGGCGGCGAAGATGACTCGGTTCGTAGACGGGCTCCAGGGTCTCCACCCAAATCTTCCGCTTCGAGTAGTGCCGCTGCGCATTGAGGTCTTCACCCCTGTCAGGTCCCGGATGCGGGAGCGCCACGAAGGTGCAATTCAAAATCAGCATGCCGCTATCGAAGCTTGGAACGAAGAATTGGATAAGCGGTTCACCCGGGCGGAACGCGCAGCCGACATTATCGACATCAGCCTGAGTTAGTGAACACCGAGGACGAGTACCGCGCCGCGGTGCAGCGGTGGGTTGCGGAAGCTGCCGCGAAAACAGAGACGCTTGAGGATCTGTTCGCCTGCCTTCCGAGCATCTATCCAATCGATGTGGCGGCCGCGCTGGACGACTTGCGCGAACAAGGCGCTCGGTCAAGGCAGGCGGCATCACTGTTTGCGCAGTTGCACGAGCCTGCTCGGCCAAGGGCGCTCGGAGATCAAGACCCGCTTCCTCTTCCGCATCCGCTGGACTTTGAATGGAGATTTGATAAGGACACTGCCTCCAGGCTCGCCGCCACGGTGGCTCAGTTGACTAAATGCGGTGATCATGTGGTCTTACTCGGTGTCCCTACGCTGGCACTAGTCGGGCCGCAGAATGTTAGGGACCGCGACTGGACGCTGATCGAACGCAATCCCGCGATCGTATCCGCACTACGGTCTCGGGGACTGCGCCGGATCGACGCGGAGATCAACACCACAGCTGGGGAGGCGGACGCCAAGGTTGCGGTGCTAGATCCACCTTGGTACGAGGCGGAAATTGTCACATTTCTAGCTGCCGCGGCCAGAATGTGCATGGTAGGCGCTCGCGTACTCGTGTGCCTCCCTCCAGTTGGTGTTCGGCCTGGAGTGCTCGATGAGAGGTCACGCGTAATGTCAGCGGCGGTCGAGTTCGGGCTGGCCCTCGAGAACGTTGAACAACTCTATCTCTCGTACGACACTCCGTTCTTCGAGCGCCAGAGTCTGGTTGCTGCTGGGATTGTGGGTACTCCATGGTCGTGGCGACGTGGGGACCTAGCCCAATTCGTTCTCCAGCGTCAGGTGTCACCTGTTGCGCCGGGGTCTGCAAGCGTGAGCCACCCGGCTTGGGTCGAAGCTGCCATCGGAAGAGTCCGAGTCAAAGTGCGGGTCGACCTTCAGTTAGGCCAGGATCCGAGCCTCCGAAGGATCGTCGATGAGGACATCTTGCTTTCGGTCTCTCGCAGATCTCCGATCCGCGATGGAATCGTGATCTGGACCAGCGGAAATCGAGTGTTCGGCTGCCACAACCCTGAGCTACTGTTCACTGCGTTGGCAGAGCGCGGATACGCCGTAGACGCAACCTCGGGTCCGCCCCTGAGTCGCGCTGACCGCTTGCAGCGATTGGCTGCGGAGGCGGCCGTCAACCAGTTGGAAACGATCGCCGCCCTTGAGGAGCATGAAGCGTTAGCCATGGGGGTGGTTCGTTGATCGCCACTAGCGAGCTGTTCGCCAAGGTCCACGCGATGCTGGCCGACGACCCTTGTTGGCGAGGTTTGCTGGAACCTGGGAGCCCAAAGGCCGAGCAAGTCGGAATACATCTGGCAGTTCTGACCGAGCCGTACCTCCAGTTCATCCTTTCGGGGCACAAGACCGTCGAATCCCGGTTCTCCATGAAGGCAATTGCGCCGTTTCGCAGAGTCGTACCTGGCGATGCGATTCTGCTCAAGCGAGTTGCCGGTCCGGTGGTCGGGCTCTGTCGTGTTGATGACGCTTGGTTTTACGAGTTGGAGGGTGGCCTCCTCGACGCAATTCGACATCGCTACGTCGACTCCTTGTGTGTAAGAGACCCGGGCTTCTGGGCCGCTCGACAAGATGCCAAGTTCGCGACTTTGCTTGCACTCTCACACGCTCGAAGCATGCCCGCGCTTCCGGTGGCCAAGCGGGATCGACGCGGTTGGGTGGTTCTCAGATCGAACCCATACGAGGAGATAGGTACCCACCAGTGGCTGTCGTCCTAGGGCTGGCTGGCGCCTTCAAGAGCGGAAAGACAACTCTCGGCTCGGAGTTGGCTACTAGACTCGGGTGGCCCAAGGCCAGCTTCGGCGACTTCGTTCGCGCAGAAGCAGGAAGCCGCCGCCTGGATGACAGTCGCGAGACCCTGCAGGATCTCGGTGAAATGCTCATCTCAGAGTTGGGCTGGCGAAAGTTCGTTGGCAACGTCCTCGCGTCAGGCGGGACTGAGGGGAATCTAATCGTCGAAGGTTTCAGGCACCTCCAAGCAGTGGATACCGCGATATTGCTGGTCGCTCCTCGTACGTTTGTGTGCGTGGGTATCGCCGCAGGTCAGCAGGCCCGCTCCGAGCGCGACTCCACGACGAAGCAGACAGTGTCGGACGAGGTCGTCGCGATGCACAGCACTGAGCGGGAGGTTGCCGACGTTCTAAGGTCCCGTGCCGACCTCATCGTCCAGTCAGGCGATGTCGCCAACATGGCCGATGAAGTGGTCGGCTACCTGCGAAGTCGGGCACTCATCAGTTAAAAGGCATTCCCGGCTCGCGAAGAGGCGGCTACGGGCGTCCAGACGCTCCCCGACCTTCTGAAGGGGAAGCCGGTATCTAACCGGCAATCGGCAAGATGCCGGCAACCTATCGGCAAGGGAAGCTAGCCACTGCGGAAGAATCAGCCATGATCGCGTACGCGTTCACGGGACCTGACTCGGACGGCTCGAGCTCATGGCGCTCGGCCATCGCCTCCAGTTCTTCGGCCGTACTCATTCAGAAGGGCGATTTGCGCGAAATAGCGCGGCGAGTGAATGCCCAGCCGAGCCAGCGTCGACATTTACGAACAAACGAGGCGCCTCAACCTCGAGACGCCCCACGCCAAGCGGGCGACCTGACTAACCCTTGTGCTTTGCCGGATCGACCGGCTTGTACGTCGTGCCCTTCGGGCCCGGCGGAAGGGGATGGCCCTGGGTCGACACCACTTGCTGCCCGGCCGGCGTCTGGTAGATGGCTGACACCGGAGCTGGTGTACCCGGCCGCAGCACTGGACTCGATTTTGAGCCTCGCGTCATTGAAATCACCTCCCTCTTGGGTCGAGTAATCCTAGAAATTGGGTCAAACTAACGTACGGCCACCGCCCCTAGGGTCCATAGACCATTATCTCATCGTCCTTAGACGTCGGGCGAAGAATCGCCTTGGGAACCCCACACATGGCCGCCGTTGGGGAATCCCCAATGATTGTTTGGTAAAGCCAACTAGGGTGGTATCCTTCAATGACATGCAAGACAACGTGGCGGCTCTATGGGGCTCTCCGACTTTCCCACGGGTGCTGGCGATCCTCTTGGAGCAGCCTGAGCGCGAGTTCGCCTTCGCTGAATTGGTCGAGGGCACCGGGGCAAATCGGGAGAGCGTCCACCGCGCCCTTCGTCGAGGAATGGATGCGCGTCTGGTCCGCCGTCGCCCCATTGGGAATCAGTTCGTCTACTCGGCTGATCTCGCCAGTCCCTTCTATCCCGAAATGAAGGCACTGGCGGCAAGGAGTTATGGCGCACAACGACTCATTACTGATGCCCTTCATGAAGCTGGAGCGCCGCTTGTTGAACTCGCGTTCCTGTTCGGCTCGACTGCATCTGGCCGCACGAAGCCGACCAGCGATATTGATCTAATGGTGATCGGCACTGCAACAAGGTTCGACATGGCTCGGATCCTTCGACCGGTCCAAGACCGATTGAATCGTCGGATCAACGCCCTGGCATATCCCCGCGATGACGTCCAGCGTCGACTGCGCAACGGAGACGCCTTCTTCTTGGAAGTTTGGTCGGAGGCGAAGCTGATGCTCGTCGGCACCGAAGATGACTTGCCGAAGGTCACCGAGACGAAGGTTTCCTGGTCATGAGCCCGGAGCCGGAGGAGGCTGCGTTCCGCCGTGTGTTGGAGGATGAGGCGCGAAAAGAGAGGACGCTTGTACAGCCACTGGCGCGGGGCGATCATGTTGCTGCTCAAGCACTCAGCTTGGCCCGAGTCCAGTACAACCGCGCGCTACGCGAGCTCGCTGGAGCAATCGAGTCCAACGACTACGACGAACCTTATCTGAGCGTCTATCGCTCGCTGACAAGCGGGGCGAATGCGCTTCTCGCAGCCTATGGGTTTCGAGTGCGTGGCGGCGACGGCGCTCACTTCGAGACGCTGAGGCTGTCCGCGATGGCACTGGTTGTTTGGGATCGGGATGCTGGCACAGAGTTGGAAAGGATTAGGGAGCCAATGAGGAGCGCCCGAAACGAAGCGGAGTACCAGCGCCCTGGAGTCACTACATCGCGCGAACTGCGACAGCTGTTCCAGGCCGCCTCGCAGATCTTGCCGGCGATGGTTAAACAGGTCGGACGTCTGGTTGGCAAGCCGGAGCTGCACGGATTGGAGGTATGGCAGGTGCCGGAGATTCCCGAAGGCGATTAGGAGGCGTGTAAGAAATCTCCTTACATGTGTGAGGGTTTCTTTCATAAGTTCGGCGCAGGCGATTCTGAGGGAGGGTTATTTGGTGGTTTGTTGCCGAAGCGCTTGGCCGATCTGCGGATCTCAGCTCCGACACTTTGGCCAGTGGCCTCCAGCGCCTTCGTACGCTCAATGCTCGCTTCGATGTCTCGGATGACGTCGTTCAGGTAACGGGGCAGCCGTTCGATGAATTCCTCGTAGTCCTCGTAGCTGGCGAGGGCGATCCGTCTATGCGGGCCTGGTTCATCCGAATCGCCCGGGTCTAATTGCGCCGTCTTCAAGGCCTTCTTCGCCGACTCGCCTCCGCACAGGACGGCATAGCGATAGTGATACTTGTCGCCGACTTCCTCGAGGTACGCCGATGTGAGGCAAGTTTGACCATCGACGTCGAAGGCGTGGATTCCAACGTGCAACCTGTGGTGATGGTCACCTGGGTTCATTAGCGCTGCCAAGCCCCACGCCAGCTGTTGCGCCTGCCTCTTGATCCGGCTCTCTTTCTTGCGCAGCTCGCCTTGCAGCTTCGCTGCGCGATCGAAACTCTCCTGCAGGTGGCGTGGGTTGAGGTCACGCTGCACGTCGAAGATCATTCTCCCGAAGGCGTTCCGGCTGCGCATTCTTCCAGACCGTGCGGGCCGAGAAGCCGGCCAGCTCGCCGAGGTGGGTGGCCCACTGGCTCGTCAGGAATGTCGCGGCCTCGGATTGGACCTTAGGTCTGATCCGCGTGTACTTGTTGGGGCCAGGCTCATCGTGGCCGTAAGCAACGCCCTGGTAGTCGGAGACGGCCAGTCTGAAGACCGCGAGGACCAGCTCCCGGGCGCAGGTCGGGAGGTCACTGCCCACCCTTACGCTGCTCCCAACAATTGAGAGAGCTGCGTCGAAGGCTTTTGCTCCAGGGCGCGGGCGAGTTTCCACGCCGTCCGGGCTCGGACCGGCTGGCCGCGCAGAGCCGCTGCCAAAGTCGGGCGGGAAATGCGCGCTCTTCGAGCGAGCTCGGACAGACTCCATCCCCGCTCGGCACGGCATCTGCCGACAGAACCACGACCAAACCCGCGCGGCCGTTTGTGACCGCGGCCGGACTCCTCATGTTTCGGAACTCCTTTGGGGTGGGGGGCCGGACTCTGACCCGTTGCAATTCATGACCCAGCGCCTCCGCCTGGCCTTCGCTGCCACCAGTTCGGCTTGCCGACGGATGCTTCGATCTGACGGTCCGATCTCGGGAGACCTTCCATGCCCGCGAGGCGAAGGCGATCGGATCCGTTGCCGGCCCAAACCGGACCAAGAGGTCCCGCGGCCGCGACGAAGGCAGTCGTCGTTGTCCAGAAACGGCAGCTCTCGCGATCGCTGTCAACCTGATCGCGCAGCAGGCTGAGGATCTGCAGCTCGCGTTGTTGAGTTGGCGCCACGAAGGCAATCTGGTTGGCGCCGGCCGCGGGACGATCGTTGAAGTAGCGGGCGTATGCAGCGAGCTTTGCTCGAAGGCGACGCGGCTGCTCGGTACCGCGATCCCACTCGAGGTGGATTAGCACCTCGCGATCCGGCGTCAGGAGCCGGCCCCACCCGTCTGGGATCGGCGCTCGCTCATCGCCTTCGGCGTAAGCCCCCTCCATGCCGTGCTCGCCGACCCAGTGGTAGAGGCCAATGTCCTCTAGGTCACGAGTTGCCGCTGCGAGGTCGATGAAGAACTTGTTCGCCTCGAGCTGGTGGACCAGATGGAAGCGCCGCTCTAGCGCGTGCTCTGCCCGGCGCACGAGAGGGGCCGGCTCCACATCGAGCCATTCCGCGAGGGCCGCTGCGCCCCGCCGCGAAAGAAGGAAGATCGAGGCGCGGCAGACACGTCCAGGACGCATGACCACTCGCCATGTGCGCACGAGACCGTGATGGACGAGCCATCGAAGCCGGTACGGGCAGCTTCGCGGGCCATTGAAGAACAGGGACTGGATCTGACTCCGGTCTAGGTAGCGGTACGCATCGAGTGCCATGAGGATGGCCACGTCTCGCGGAGTGGGGGTGTAGTCACCAGGCGAGGAGCGAGGCTCATCACCGAGTCGAAGTTCCAGAGTTCGGATGATCCTCGCTGACGAAGCTGAGTGAGGAGACAGTCCCGGGGAGGAAATTGCCGATATTGAATTGCTGGTGCCATTCGCGCCACGGCGCGAAGGGATCCGCGAAGCCCCTCTGAGTTGGTGGCGCGAAGGGTTGCGCGTAGCCTTCATGCGATCTCCTTGAAGGGACCACCGGCTCCAAACCGATTGAGGCGGGCGACGATCTCGGCCTCAACCTCAGCAACCGGCCGGCCGTAGCGCTGCACGCTCTTGAACTTCAGCTCGGCGGCGTGACCCTCACCTAGCCCTGCGGGCATCGGCAGGGTCGTGCCGGTGAAAGGAGGCAGGGTGTGGCCATCGACGTTCAGCCGAACGGCGATCTGGAAACGGGCCAGTGATTGCAGCTGGTGGACCGTCATCGGCTCGAAGTCGCGCGCCACCACGCGTGCGTCATCGGGTCCCAGTTGGAAAGCGATCCGCGTCCGCGCATTTGCCGTCAGCGCCTGCCGCGTCGACTCGTGCAGCTGCGCGAGATGCTGATTAGCAAGAGTCAGGTTGAGGCGGTAGGCACGCGCCTGCGCCAGGATCTCGTCGATCGACTGCGGCAGGTACAGGTAGTCGTGGAACTCATCGAGGTAGAGGTTGAAGTCCGGGCGCCAATTTTTCGGGGCGCCTTGAACGCGCCGTCGCCGCCTGCCAGATCCGCGACATAACAAAGGCGCCCAGCAAGCGGCTCGTCTCTTCACCTAGCTCGCCCTTGGCGAGGTTGACCAGCAGAATGCCCTGCCGGTCAATCACTTCATGCAGGTCAATGGTCGATCTGCTCTGGCCAAGAACGTTTCTAACAGTCGGCCGGAGGAGGAGGGTCCGCAGCTTGTTGAGGACCGGGCCGACCATCTGAAGTCGCTGGCCGTCAGATTGGGCGTCGTACTCCTGCCAAAAGGGCTTCAGGCCGACCGGGTCACCGAGGTTCTTGGTCAGCCTCGAGCGCACGCGTCTGTCGAGAAGAAGGAGTGGGACCTCGGTGAGCGTGGTTTCCGGGTGGCGGAGAAGGGTGAGCAGCGCAGCCCGGAGTACGTCATCGGTTCGCGGTCCCCAGAATCGCTCGAAGCTCTTGCGGAAGATCGCGACCACGCCGTCGGTGACGAGCTCGCGCTGAGCCGGATCATCGCACTCGAGGATGTTCAGTCCGACCGGTCTCTCGCGAATCGACGGATCGATCAGCACGATACGGTCCGCGTGCCGCGGGGGAATGCGCTCCAGCAACTCGCGGACGAGATCCCCCTTGGGATCGATGACGCCAACGCCGATGCTGCCGTCGTCGATGTCCTGCAGCGCCAGGTTCAGAAGCAGCGTGCTCTTGCCGACTCCGGTCGGGCCGAGAATGTGAACGTGCTCGCGCCGGTCTGCCTGGCTGATCTTCACCCGCACTTTGGTGATGTCATCCAGGAGGGACAGCGAGCTGCCAACGCCGCTTACCGATCGATGCCGTGGCATGACTCGGATGCCCGCCGCTTCCATCGGGACGTCTGTCAGCGGGAGATGGAAGAGCAGCGCCAATTCCTCCGGCGCCAACACCATCGACGACCGCCCTGGACCGAGGCGCTTGTTGGCTGCCTTGTCGAAGGCCGGTGACCACCACACCATTTCGGGACGAAGACGGTTCTCGCCTTCGGCGGCATAGAAGGCCGCGACGATGGGCTTCAACCCCGCGATGGCAACCTTGGTCGTGGGCGCCCAACAGCACAGACGAACCTCAACCCGCCAGCAGCCCTGGGCGGTCTTGTTTCCAGTCGGGAGGGGCTGATCGTGCCGCCGCGCGGGCGCGGTGGTTGCGGTCGATTTGGGGTAGCTGAACCAGAAGTCGTAGAAGAGGTCCATGGGCAGCCGGATGAGCCTCGAGACGAGGCTTTCGTGCGCGTCGAAGCCGCTTAACTGGTCAAGGCGCCTCGCGGCTCGCTTCTCCCATCCGGTGTCTGGCGCCACCGCAATCTGGATCAGGCCGTCGCCCGCCTCGGCGAGCGCCTGAGCGGCCGACGCCAGTGAGTCCGTCCGGGAAGGGCTCAGCGAATAGATGTCCTCGCGCCACAGGCGGAGGCGGACTCGGGCGGCGCTTGCGCCGGCAACCCGAGATGTGACTTCAGTGGGCACGATGTCAGCGTCCGCAAGCGCGCTGTGGAGGGCGCTGATCACCAACGTCTGGAGGTCTTTCGGGAACGTACAGCGGGTCGTCAGCTGGCCCTCCACGGCTTCCAGCTCGAACGTGAGCCAGGGCTGTCCGACGAATGCCCTCTTCCACCAAGGCAGAGCGATCGCGTACAGCATCCTGAATGCGCCCACCCAGCGCGCCGGCTCGTAGACCCCTTCGGCGGGCGGGATGATCCGGACCGCGACGAGGCGGGTTTGCCGGAACGACCGATGTACGGGCTGTGCACCAACCTTCGCGAGCACCCACAGAAGCGCCATCGCCGGGGCCGCGACCACCACCACATGGGCTGCCACTAGGGCTGCGTGAGCCACTACGAACACCACTCCGTCGAGAGCGCTGTTGATTGCGTCTACGAGTCGCTGAAGCTGCTCCGCTTGCTGCGCGCCGGGCTGCGGAGCGGGGCCGCCCACCTTGAGCCGAGGCACCGCGAGCAGCGCCAAGGTCGCTGAGTCCCGAAGTATCCGATTGAAATTGATCACGCCATTACCCCCTCCATGAAATTGGCTTTACCGTCGCAGGCGGGCGCCTTCGCACCGCCTTCTGTACCAGCCAGCCACCTTCGAACCGTCGCCGGGACGCCTTCTGAGGTCGATTTGAGGCGTTTGTCGTCGATCGCTCTGTATTCGCGACGGTGGCTCGCGGGCGGCAAACACCTTCCGATCACCTTCCGTGCGTCGCCGACGCCTTCCGAACGCCTTCCGTCCACCTTCCGTATTCGCGGAGACGCCTCCAGGCAGGGCCACGAGAGGCAGAATTCGGGACGCCGGCACGCGGACACGAAGAACCTTCCGGCCACCTTCCGTGCTCCGGGTTCCACCTTCCTGATCGGCAGTTGCCGCGGAAGGTGGGTACGCCAGCAAGCTGTTCGGCCAGCCGCCCTTCATACCTAAACAATCCATATCGAGGTGGTCAAAATCGGCCGCGGCAAAACGACTTCCGAACGACTTCCGTGCGACTTCCATATTCGCGGCGGGCGTTGTGCGGGCGTTGTGCGGGCGCCCCAGCTGGCGTCTAGCGGGCGTCTAGCCAGCTCCCTTTAGCCGCGGCGGAGTGCGACTCCCGGAACATGGCGTCCAAACGGTCAGGACAAAACGACTTCCGCGCGACTTCCGAACGGCTCCGTGTTCTGGCGAGGTCGTCCAGTCCAGCCGGCGGCCCGGCAAGCTCCGCACTCTGGGATCGTGCGAGTTGGCCCTGCTGATTAGATCTGTGGTCGGCTACAAATTGGCGACCGCGGCTGAGCCTCAGAGGCGCCCGGCGCGTTGGAAGCTGTAGTAACTCCTCGCAGACACGATTAGGTGGTCGAGTACGTCGATGCAAAGGACCCGCCCGGCCTCCACCATCGCACGCGTGAAGTCGATGTCCTGAGCGCTGGGCTGGGGATCTCCGGACGGATGGTTATGCGCTAGTACAACAGAGCTCGCGCCAGCCGTAACAGCGGGCGCGAAGACCTCACGAGGCTCGACCGAGACATGGGCGACGGTTCCGGTCGCAACTACCTCCACAGCGAGCGGGCTGAGTCGGATGTCCAGCAGGAGGACCGCCAGAGTTTCCCGGCCGCTCGAACGCAGCCGACCCAGGTGGGCGAGAGCCTGAGCTGGTGTCGTGATGGGCTCGGGGAACGGAGCCTTCGGCTGGTACCGACGCGCTACCTCCGCACAGGCGAGAAGTCGACGCCTGGCCGGTCGAGGCAAACCCAGAGAGGCCAACTCGGTTTCGCTGGCCTCCAGCAGCTGCGAGAGGTCCTGCTGCAACGGGCGCGATGCGGCTCGGCCGATCAGGCCTTCGAGCAGCTGACGGTCGTCCGCGACACGGTCCATCGGCGGAACCTACGCCGGACGGATGAGCGGCGCCAACCCAGCCCATTAAGGGGCCGTCCGGAGCGGCGTGTCGCAGATAACATTCCGCCAGTGGGAGCCGACCTCGACAGTGCCGTCAGGGTGGCAGCCTTCAACTTCCTGAGGGAGCAGACTACTCTGCACGGAGGCGCGGTCCTCCCGCGGTCGGTGTTGGCACAAGGATTCGAGTTTGATGGGCGGCGCGTTCCGCTACTTGGACCTCAAGGCATCTTCAAGCCAGCGATCTGTGAGCTCCCACTCAGCATCACCACCGTGCCGGAGGTGCCAGGCAAAGAAAGGCCCTATGAGGACGAGCCGACGTACGAGGGTGTCCACTACCGGTACCGCGGTACCGATCCTCGCCACCCGGACAACGCGGGTCTTCGCAGAGCGATGGCCGGGCACATTCCCCTGGTTTACTTTCATGGACACCGCCCGGGGCTCTATCACGCCGAGTGGCCTGTCTACGTGGTCGGCGACGATCCCGCCAAACTCACCTTCACGATCCTGACCGAAGACACGTCGGAAATTGAAGCGTCGGCCACCACACTGCGTGACGCCCCAAGACGTGCGTATCTCGCCGTGATGATGAACAAGCGTCTGCACCAGTCGCTGTTCAGAGTCCGTGTGTTGGACGCTTATGCAGAGACGTGCGCCGTATGCCGGCTACGGCATTGGGAGTTGCTGGATGCCGCGCATATCCTGTCGGACAGGCACCCACTCGGTGATCCAGTCGTGCCCAACGGACTGGCCCTGTGCAAACTCCACCACGCTGCCTTCGATGCCGACATCCTGGGAGTTCGACCCGACCTGAGAATCGAAGTCCGGCACGACGTGCTGCGCGAGGTTGACGGCCCAATGCTCAAGGTTGGGTTGCAGGGGTTCGATGGTCAGATCATTACGGTCCCGCGCCAAACCGCTCTACGACCGAACGTCGACTTTTTGGCTGAGCGCTACGAGCGGTTCCGCAAGGCGGGCTAACGAAAGATGGCCAGTGGCTACCGGCCACCAATGGCGTATGTCGGCATCACGGACTGGGAATGGTTCAGTCAGCTGCGCAAACTCGAAGGTATCGATGAGGTCAATTTCTGGCAGCCCAGTCCACACGCATTCCGAGCCCTCGTACCGGGCGAGCCGTTTCTATTCAAGCTGCATAGCCCTCGGAGCCGCATCGTTGGCGTTGGCTTCTTTGCCCGTCATGTGAGTCTGCCCGTGAGCATCGCGTGGGAGACCTTCGGGCTTAAGAACGGGACGGCGTCGCTGCTAGAGATGAGGAGCCGAGTCGAGAAGTACCGCAAGGTGTCGTCGCCGACCGAGGACTATGAGATCGGCTGCATTTTGCTAGAGCAACCGGCATTCTTTGAAGAGTCGGATTGGATTGACGCACCCGACTGGAAGGCGCCGATTCAATCGGGACGCGGCTACCGGCTGGATCAGGAGCCCGGTCAGTCGCTCTGGGGCAAGGTTCCACTTCTGCTGGCTTCTCAGGCGGCCGCCGGCGTTATCTCCGTCGCGGAACCAATCGGCCCTCGCTATGGGCCACCCGTCTTCACCGTCCCGCGGCTGGGCCAAGGCTCATTCCAGGCTGCCATCATCGACGCCTATGCACGAAGGTGCGCAATCACGGGCGAGCGGGTTCTACCGGTTCTTGAGGCAGGGCACATAAGGCCGTATTCGGAGGGCGGGGAACATCGGATCGACAATGGGTTGTTGCTGCGCCGGGACCTCCACACATTGTTTGATCGAGGCTATCTCACGGTGACGCCGGAGATGGAGGTGGTCGTTAGCAAGCGACTAGAGGACGAGTTCCACAACGGCAAGGAGTATCTGCAGATGAGTGGCCACCCGCTGCTCAGGCCTGCTCGGCCTTCTGACCGGCCGAATCCCCAGTTCCTGGACTGGCACAACCAGCACCGCTTCGTAGCGTGACTGGTTTGTTCGTCGGCAAGTTGATTCGCCTTCGTTAGACTGCGGCTGCGATGGAAACCAATGTCCTCTATTACGGAGATAACCTAGACATCCTCCGGAGGTACATTCCCAACGAGTCAGTCGACCTCGTTTATCTCGACCCGCCCTTCAACTCCGACCGCGCTTACAACGTCATCTTCAAAAACGAGTCTGGCCGGAACACCGACGCCCAACTCGTAGCCTTTGAGGACACGTGGCATTGGGGACCGAACGCCGAAAAGGTCTATGCGTATCTGACGAACACCGCACGCCACGAAGGACGCGTGCCCGATCAGGTGAGCACTCTGATAGCCGCACTGCGGAAAGGCATCGGTGAGAACCAGATGATGGCCTACATCGTCGAGATGGCGGCTCGGTTGGTCGAGTTGCGACGAACCCTCAAGCCCACCGGTTCCCTTTACCTACATTGCGACCCCACTGCGAGCCACTACCTGAAAGTGATCCTTGACGCCAGCTTCGGGCCGGAGCGTTTCATGGCTGACCTCGTCTGGAAGAGGACGACGACTCACAGCGATGCTAAGAAGTGGAGCCCCGACGCGGACAACATCCTCGCTTACTCCAGGACGGAGCACCGCACTTTCCACCCCCAGTTCAGCGCGCATGATCCCAAGTACCTAGCCGGCGACTATCGGTTCACAGAGGCTGACGGTCGCGTGTACCGCCTGAGCGACATCGCCAGCCCAAATCCGCGACCGAACCTGATGTACGAGTGGAAAGGGCACCAACCCCCTGCCAAGGGATGGCGTTTTTCACGCGAGACGATGGAGAAGCTCGATGCTGAGGGGCGCATTTGGTACCCCGACAGCAAGGCCAAGCGGCCGAAGGTCAAGCGATACCTGGCTGGCATGGCTGGGACCCGCGTGGGGTCAGTATGGTCGGACATTCCGAACGTACATCCATGGTCGAACGAACGTCTCGGTTATCCGACGCAGAAACCGGTGGAGTTGCTGGAGCGGATCATTAGCGCCTCATCGAACCCAGGTGACGTAGTGCTGGACCCGTTTTGTGGCTGCGGCACGGCGCTCGTCGCTGCTCAAAAATTAGGCCGGCGCTGGATCGGCATCGACATCACTTACCTAGCAATCGCGGTCATGAAAGCAAGGCTCAAAGACAGCTTCGGCCTGGCGGACGTGAGGGTTCTCGGCCAGCCAACTGAGGTCGAAGGGGCGCGGGCATTGGCTCAATCACCTGAAGGTCGCTATCAATTCCAGTGGTGGGCGCTCAACCTTGTCGACGCACAGCCCGTTGGAGGGATGGAAAAAAAAGGTGCCGACCGCGGGATCGATGGCGTAATCACCTTCACAGACAGGCACGGCGTCCTCCAGACCGTCGTGGTAAGCGTCAAGAGTGGCCATGTCAACAGCGGCATGGTGCGCGACTTAAAGGGAGCGATGGAGAGCGAGAAGGCGGTCATTGGTCTGTTCATTACCTTGGAGGAGCCGACAAAGGAAATGAGATTGGCCGCCGACACTGCCGGGGTGTTTCACTCTGAGGTTTGGAAGCGCGACTATCCCACGGTGCAAATCCTCAGCATCAGGGAGTTGCTTGAGGAGGGTAAGAAGCCGCAGTTGCCGCCCTTTGTTATGCCGACCTACCAGCAAGCACCGAAGGCCGCGGATGAGGCTGACCAACCAGGACTCTTCGATACGCCTGCGCGTCTGAAGAAGGTCGCGGAGCCTAGGCCAAGCAAATACGCCGCGGACAAGTAAGTACTACGGTTCGACCTTCTGCGCCGTCTCGACTAGGAGGCAGAGCGCATTCGCAAGCTTTAGTTGCTCGGGAGTGTGTGCGCGGACGCGGAGCAGCTCCGGACTGAAGATCACGGTGGCCAGGCTCTGTGCCCGGCTCACAGCGACATTCAGCCGATTGAGGCTGAACAGGAACTCCATGCCGCGAGGAAGGTCGTCGGGCGAAGACGTCGCGAGCGAATACACCACCACAGGAGCTTCCTGGCCCTGAAATTTGTCGACCGTGCCGACCCGTGCGTTCGGCGGTAGCGTCGCCTGCAGAAGCTGGACTTGGGCGTTGAACGGCGCTACGACCAAGATGTCCTGGAGCCTGATCGGTCTCGTGGTTGCGTCTCGATCGCGCCATTCACCTTGAAGTAGGTCGTTGAACAGCCGCGCGACGACTTGGGCTTCTTCTTCAGAAGATGTTCGGTTGCCCCAGTGTGTTACAGGCGCGTATCGGATACCGGTTCCAGTCAGCCGGCCGAGCGCATGGACCCATTGCCAGTTGCACGACTCATCGGGATGCAGGCGTCCCTCGTATGACGCGGCTGAGACAAATCCGCACACGTCCTGGTGCATGCGCCAAGTCGTGCCGAAGAAGACGCCTTGCTCCGGACTGATGGTTGCGGCCGCGCCGAGCACGTGATCCAGCGCGCTGAGGTCCGACCCAACTGGATGAGATCCCTTCGAGGGCTGCGCTAGCTGCCGGGGGTCTCCAAGGAGGACGACGTTGCGGGCCGCGCCCGCGACGGACAGCACATTAGCCAGCGACATTTGCCCGGCCTCGTCAACGAAAAGAGTGTCAATCGATCCAGCCATCTCGGTCCGGCTCCACAACCAAGCGGTCCCGCCAACGACGTCCACCGTTCGACCGACCAGCGAGGCGAGGACGTTCGCGTTCTCTGAAGTCTGCTCGACGTTCGCGTGGCCACAGAACTCGTGCTCGTCGCATTTCTGCATTACCCGCACGGGACGGCCTTCCTCGAGGCTCGCCGCCATGATCGCCAGCAGAAGGTTGCCAATGACCTTGTGACTTGTCGCGGTGACCCCGACCTTGCGCCCAGACGCCACTAGATCGAGGACCATCCGCGCGCCCGTATATGTCTTCCCGGTTCCAGGCGGCCCTTGGATTGGCAAGCAAGTACCTTCCAACTGGGTGACCACGCTCCGGGCAGCTGCGCCAGGGTCCTCTTCGGGAGAAACAACTGATGCGCCTGAGGCCCTGCCCGTGATCCGCGGTGTTGATCTAAGTAGCAGGTCCGACGCCCCCTCGATGCCAGCGACGCCAAAGCCTGATTGCAGCACACGGTCGGCCAAGCGCTGGACAGCCTGGCGCTGTTCGGTCGTGAAGAAAGGCCGAGCTGGAATCAGGCTTGTGGGATGCGGCCATGGGCGCCGCCTACCACGCTTGAGGTCGATCGTTCCGGCAAAGGGATCAAGCCCCAACACATCACCGGCTCTCTCCTGACGCCGCGGATCTTCCGGGGTATCGCCGATGGCGATCTTGTACTCCTGACTTGGATCGAAACGGTACCGACGAATGACTGACTGCTTTAACTGTGCGATGTCGCCAACAAACTCGAGCCCTCCGATCGCCTCGGTATCCTCGATGAGCTCGTCGTCTGTCATGGCGAGTCGTTGGAAGTAGGCCCACCAATCCGCCTTCGCCTCTCGCCGATGCCAGCTGAGCGCTTGGGCCAACAGCCATCGCGCTTGCTCCTCGTCATCTCTTTCGATCCGAGCGTCCGGGACGCCGTCCAGCAACGCCTCGGCGAGACCGTGGACGGCCGCCTCCGCTGCGGCCAACTCGGGCGCAGGTTCAGGATCCCGCCGCTCTGGGCGGGACAGAGCGAGGCCATACCCGATCGCCTCGGCCCGGCGCTCCTCCAACCATTCACGAAGCTGCGAGGTGCTTTCGCAGTCACTCTGGTTGTATCGCTCGATCTCGACCAGCACCTTGTCGTCGCCTTCACGCCGCCAGCGTTCGTACTCCACGATGCTCGAGCCGGCGTCCAGCACTGACTCGGTTCGCTTGGGCCTGTAGAACCGCTCGACGTTCTTGAGTGAGTAACCCTCCTCTGATATGCGTACCCCTTGGCGGAGGACCTGGTACAGGTCGACAAAGAGACCGCCGCGCAGCATGCGGTCGATCTCGTCTTCACGGGTCCCGTGGCGACCCATCAGCCGCTTCAGGGCTTCCGTTTCATAACTCGCGTAGTGGTAGAGGTGCAGGTTCGGATCCCGCTGCCATCGATCCATTGCGAAATCGACGAACGCCTCGAAGGCGATCTTTTCCGCGGTTCGGTCATGAGCCCACCAGGACTTGTAGTGAGGCGCCCCGTCCGCGATCCGAGCGACCCCGAACAAGTACTCAAGGCCACCCTCGGCGACATACGGATCGCCCTCCATGTCGAAGAAGAGATCTCCGGCGGACGGTTCGGGAAGGGCTGCGAGCCCGAGGCCCGCTGTCTGCTCCTGGACCAGTGCATACTGCCGCTCTCCCGTGCGCGCGGCTGCGACCTGAAGCTCCGCCTGGGTGCGGATTCGGTCCAGCGCTGATGGCCCGATTCCCTCAACTGGACCAGTGCTGGCGGCAAGCGTGGTTGTGGTGGGGATCGATGCCGCTACCAGCCGACGGATCTGGTCACGACGAATGCCGGCGACCAGAGATAGGTGATCGTCGTCCCGCCGCTTTTGGTCGCACACGTCGCGCCAGCGGCAGATATCGCAGTGATGGACCTTATCTGGATACGTTGGGAGTGGGGACTCACCAAGGATCGTCTCGAGGCGATTGAGAGCTATTCGCGCATACGAGACGAAGTCATCAACGCGAAAGACTTGCTGGGTGCGATCACCGAGGATCAGGCGCATGTTGAGAGGTTGCCGGCCTTGCAGCCTCGCCAGTTGGTCGGAGTAGATCGCTACCTGCAGCAAAGCTCGCGTCTTGGCGTGGCGCGCCAGTTTGGCGTCGACGACCTCGTAAGAGTGATTGCCTAGCTCGCTTGGCTCGGCCACCTTGATCAAGAAGTCAGCCCTACCGGTCCACCGGCCGTCAAAGAACGTACCTTGATAGATGACATCGGCGCCATCGCGCATCGCTTGGACCGTCTGGGCTTCCGCTCCCTTCAGCTGGTCTACCGTGAAAGCGCGCTGCTCGACGACGACGACGTTGAGCCCCGATTTCGAGTAGCGCTCCAAGTGGTACCGCTCATGCTCCTCGCCGAGTGTGCTGAGAAGATCGAGCGCAGGATCGTTTCGATCGGGACGCTTGACCTCGCCCAGCGCGGCCATGCGCTCGAGCTGTGTCAGGTGCTCGCATTCCAGATGGCCAACCAGATCGGTTGCGCTCAGGACCAAGACCCCGTCGGCGTTGTGCATCGCTAGCAGTCTGCAGGGTAGAGGCGACAGCTGCCTGTCGCGGCGGGAGCCGCGGAATCTGGTGGGATAATTTCGGCGCCTTGGTTGCGGAAAACGGCTTCGAAAAGGGCGACAGGATCGTCCGCCTGATCCACCTCCTTCGCATGTTTCAAGCGGCCCCGGCCGGACTGTCCACCCGCCAAATCGCTGATCGACTTGGTGTGAGCCAGCGATCCGTCCAGAGGGACATCGGCGCGTTGGAGGTTGAGCTCCAGGTCCCCTTCTACAGCGCCAACGGTCGGTGGGTGGTAAGAGAGGAGTACTGGCTGCGGCCGATCGCATTCAGCCTGCAGGAGGCGATCGGGCTGCTGCTTAGCGCCCGCCTGATGCTCCGCCATGCCGATAAAGCCGATGCCCATACGGCCGCCGCGTACGAGAAGCTGGCCGCGGTGCTGCCCGAACCCCTGCGCCAGCCACTCGCGAACGCCGCATTTGGCCTAAGCGCGAAACCGATGAACCCCACGTACTCCCGGGTCTTTGGCCTGCTCGCGACTGCATGGGCGGGTCGACGTCAGGTCGACATCCGCTATCAGACGGCTCCCCAAAAGGCTCGGCGCATATGGCCGCTGTTTCTCGAGCCGGGCTGGTTTGGGCACTCCTGCTACCTCCTGGCCTGGGATCAAGCGGCGCGGGCTCCCCGAGTTTTCAAAGTCGAGAGGATCCTCGATGCTCGAATCAGGGACGAGCGGTTCGAGAGCCCCAAAGGCTTTTCGGTGGACGAACAGTTGAAGAGTGCCTGGGGGATATGGGGCAGCAGTGATCCGATCGAAGCCGAGCTGATCTTTCAGCCGGATGTCGCCGCGCGCGTGCGCGAGACCATCTGGCATCCGAGCCAGGTGCTTGAGGAGCTGTCTGGAGGACGCCTCCGAATGACCCTTCGGATTGGGCACTGGCTGGAGATACGCCACTGGGTGCTCGGCTGGGGCGGTTCATGCGAGGTAGTCAAGCCAGCCGAACTTCGGCGGTCTGTCAGCGATGAGGTGGGGAAGATGGCCAATACGTACGGGCTGCTGGCGCCGGCGGAATTCCGTCGGCTTGTTGCCGAACACGAGAAGCTTGTCGGCGGAGTCCGGGCGCGGCGGCAGCCTCGGGGCCAGCGCGCCGGCTGAGCTCTTCCTTTCGCACGCGACAAACAGCTGTCGCGTGAGGGCGGCAAGGTGGTGCCATGAGAAGCGCAAACACCACTGCCAAGTCCCGCACGGTGCCGCGACGGCACCAATCAGTTGTCGCCAGGGTTCAAGACGATTCTGGCGTGAAGAGGGAAATCCGGCTGGCGCTCTTCGAGAAAGCGGTCAGCCGCCTGCTGTCAGAGGGCGAGGATCGCGACTTCGTGATCTTCGAGCTTCGCGGCACGCCGGACTCTTACGTGCAATTCATCCTGCATGATGGGGCGCTTCTGGGCGAGGTCGGCTCACGGGGATGGGCACTTGAGGGTGGGCCGCTCGACCGGGAGCGGATAACAGCGCTCGGCTGCCTAGGCTTTGAAGGCGGCAGCCACCGAGCCAACTTCGCACGCGACCACCTCCCCCAAGATGGCCGCCGGCTCGCCTGCCTCACGGAGCTCCTGTTCGGCGCCGCCTACCGGCCGCAGTGCGACTTCGATGTCACCGTCATTACGAAGCCGATGATCGAGGCAGAAGCGATGCGGCGCCGTGCACAGGAGGTTGACGCTTGATGTTGGGTATTGCGCAAACAACGTTCCAGCCGGCCGCTCGCGTTGAGCGGCCGGCGCGCGCACTGCTTGGATGGATGCAGCCCAATGAAGCCTTGCTGATGCTCACTGGTCGCCGTCAAGACGTTGCTCCCACCGAAGAACAGAGACAGTTCGTCGAAAGGCTTCGAGACGGGGTCGCTCGCCGAGCTACCGGGATCGATCAGTCTGGTATTGAAGAGCCCGCGACAGCAGCGCTTTCTCCGTACCTCGCTGATCTGGAGAAGGATCAAGCCGCCGCTGGGCTGATCGCTTCCGGATGCAAGGTAGCGCTGATCGATTTGGCGCGCGTGATCGCAGCACAGCCGTTGGTCCATGTCGATCACGCCGATGAACGCGTTGCAGCTGTCCAATTGGGTGATATGGCATCGCTCGCTCGGGTTTCTCTTCCGACAACTCAGCCGGTTGAGCTGCCAGCCACGTTCGATCAGACACAGAAGGCGTGGGTGCTGACTTCGGCCAATCCGAATCTGCGCCTGATTGGTGCTGGCCAGGGCCACGCCCCGCAGGGCCTTCCGGTTTTGGGCTTTTCGGTTGCGCTCGTCACCTCATTCGTAAGGATCGCCCGGTATCGCGAGCGATACATTCTGGTCGACGGCTATCACAGAGCTCATGGCTTTCTGCGGCGCGGAATCAAGGTCGTGCCGGCGTTTGTCAGTGAGGCTCTGTCCTTCGAGGGTCTGGGCTTGCCACCAGTCGGCATGCTGCCGCAAGACGCCTACCTGGGGGACCGACCACCACTTTTGGCTGACTACTTGAGCGACGACGTTTCCACGGCGGTCATGGTTCCAGCAACCCAGAAGACGATCGCTATCGTCGGCCTTGAGCTGCAGAATGTGGGCTAAGCCACGAAATGCCCTCACCAACACAAGTCAGGCGGCGGCGATCGCTTGGAGCAGTGATTGACGTAGGTCTGACAGCTCTGCGCTGCCCATCAGGGTTCGTTGCCGTATTCGATTGAGAAGTGCCGGAACAGGCAGCGGGTAAGTAGTGATGCGTGCGGACTGCAAGGCGGACATGTTTTGAACGCGAAGCCTGAGGCCAGCCGCTGCAGTCGTTTCGGAGGGGTAGAGAATCATCGCTGTCGGAATACTGACGTCGCGCGTCTGGAACGCGTATGCGTACAAAAAGACCTGGTAGATGTCACCGGGGTCAACGGAACGCTGATCGTAGAGTTTGTATTTGGCGTCAACCGGCAACCGGCCATGCCCATCCCTAAGGGTCAGCAGCATGTCCGGTATCACCCGGCTGTACGTACCGCCGGTCGCCTCATTGACAATCAACGAGGAAGTTCTTCGTTGGGGGAAGACATTGATCGGTTGGTCGGTCATCGCGTCCTTCACGAGTTGCGTCGCGAATCTCTCAAACAGAGGGTTCATGTCGAGCAAAAAGGCAATTGCTGGCGCTCGCCCCGATGAGTAGAGGTCGCGCAAATGCAAGTTGCGCAACAGCAACAGAGACAGCACGTGAGCTGTGCGGTAATGCTCGTTACGCCGGTTGTACTGCAGTTGTTGTTCCGCTGACTCGAGGTCGATACTCAGCGAATTCGTGTATTCAGAGAGGGCAGCTCCAAGTCGTGCCATTCGCTGGGACAGGTCACCGTACCTCGCGATTGCTCGACCCGCTCGTAAGCCGCTGAGAAGCAATTGATTATCCAGGATGTCGCTTAGGTAGTCCTCGAACCGACACTCGAGACGATCGACCTCACCGAAATGCCGAGTTACTTGCTCCACAAGCATCAAACGACCGCGAAGAGCGGGCTCAGCCGACTCTTGCCAGACGTAGTCGAATTCAGGGCCGCCAATCAAGATCCGTTCTGCCTCGCGCGACAGCACTAGGCACCACAGATCAGCCAGTCCTAGGGTCTCGGCCGTGTACTTCTGGGGCGTTGGCAAGATGGACAGCGCCTCAAGCCCGCTGCAATAGCCAAGCATGGTCATCACCCCGAGACTTCCACCGGCGAGCTTTGGTTGGATTTGTATCTCAAAGCTTGAAAATCGAGCAGTACCTACCCAGGACGTCGAGCGCACCCGCGCACCATCGACCAACCAGTCGACTGTTAGCCTCCGGTCGTTCTTGGAAAGATCCGTCGACAGCGCTAGGTCGTCCGGCGTGGGAGTGACTCCGCGAACCCGTTGTTCGTCCCATTCACCGATCGAGATCGTCGGCCGAGTCTCGGACACGTCTTAGTCGGCGATCAGCTTGTTCAACGCCTCGATGAGACGGGCCGGGTCAGAGATGACTTCGGAATCAACAGCTTGGGCCTCGACGTCCACTATGTCCGGGCCGATGAACTCCGCCAGTTTGGAATAATCGTCGTAGCAGTACTCTTGGAGGAGCGGCAAGACCTCCTGACGGAATCGACGAGCAAACTCCATTCCGTCTTTGATGACACTGCTTCCCTCCAAAAAGTACGAGTGACCGATCTGCTTTTCACGTCCTACCGCCTTTGCGATGCGAGCGTTCAGATGAGTCAGCAAGTCATTCATCTTCAGGCCCTCGGGCCCTTCGCCCTCGAGTAGCGAGGGATCGGGCATGAGTTCAATAAAAGCGAATCTGCGTCGCAAGGCGGCATCCAGCACTCGAATGCTGCGATCGGCTGTATTCATTGTTCCGATCACATAGAGGTTGTCGGGGACTACAAAGGAGTCACCACTCTGGGGAAGCGTCACAGACTTGCCGCGTTTGTCAAGTTCGAGAAGGGTTATCAGCTCACCGAAGACCTTCGGCACGTTGCCGCGATTGATCTCGTCGATGATCAAGAGGTACTTGTGGTCTTTGTCTGCGGCAGCTCGCCCACATAGCTCCTTAAAGACTCCGTCCCGCAACTCAAGCGCGAGGCCAGCGCCGGCATCCTTCTTCGGGCGGTAGCCCTCAACGAAGTCTTCATACGAATAGGAGGGGTGGAACGTGACTTGGGTGACCTTCTTACTCCCTGCAAGCCACCAATCCGCGAACTCTAGAGCTGCTCGAGTCTTGCCGGTCCCCGGCGGGCCGTAGAGAATCACCTGGCGACGCTTCGTGAGGGCAGATTGGATCTCTAGCCAAAGATCGTCTGGAGCCTCGGCGGGCGGTGTGGGCGGTGGAAGTTTCGTGGCGGATCGGATCTTCTCGTACAGGTCGCCGGAGACCCTGGCGACTGTAGCGTTGGCCCAGGACTTGACGGGATCGATCGTGCGTTGCGTCGTGTCATCCCAGTGGACGCTAACTGTGTGCGGAAACCCATCAACGTCTTCGCGCCACGTATACCCGGGCTCAACGACGGTTCCGATCCCAACGACCTGAGCAGTTCCCTTGTTCGCAATGACAATGTCACCAGGGCTGAGCTCCATAAGTTTCCACAGTTCGCCAGCTTTCTTCGAGGCGTTCGCGACGCCGCGCCCATATTCCGGACCGTAGGTCGACATGAACTGTGCTTGAAAGTCTTCCCGCGATGCGTACTGACGCAGATCGCCAACCTTGGGCCAGCCAACGCAGATGAAGCCGCCCTCCATGCACTGTTGCCAGTAGCGTGCTTGCTCACCGGGAGCGATCTTCACGATGTGCAGGGTTCCTCGCGGATCTGCCCACCAGTAGAGGAACTGCATGATCTCCCATCCCGACCAGCCTTTGAACTCGGGCTTGGCAAGCAGGATCTCCCGTAGGTATCGGTTCGCTGCTATTACGCCGCGATCGCCCACGTCGCCGCCGAACATCTCGATGAAATTTGCAAGGTGAGCGGTCGAATAGATAGGCAAAAGGTCGTTGGGGAAGTACACGTACAGCGTCTTAGTGCGGATCGCATAACCGCCTTCGATAGATTCGATCGTGTCGATCTCGGGGAAGCGACCCGCCTTTGCAAGCTCGAACGCCTGCAGGTAGCCCGCTCGGATGGCTTTCCATGCTTCGTCCTCGTTCGCATAGCGCTTGCTGAGGTACCACCAGCTTCCATCCGCCTTCCGCCTGAAGATCAGATGCTTTTGCGCTGCACCACCGCGCATGCTCCCAAGCTCTTGTGAGTTGAACTCCATCCACCAGCACCACGACCCTTGAGGTTGGTCTGTCCCCAGCGCATAGCGGTTAAGGGGCAGATCGGCCCAACTATCCATCGGAAACTTCGAAAGGATTTCCGCCCGGATCTTCTCCGCATCCTTCAATGCGGATTGGGCGGCAGCACGGTCCCATTTGACAGCAGCCTGAGGGAAAGGGAGGCGCCCAGCCATGTCGACAGGGCTAAACGATCGAGGCACAGGCTCGAACCAGCTGCGGGCGATCTCTCAAGTTAGCTGCCAAGGTCTCGCGATGATCTTAGGCGTCAAGTTCGGCGGCTACCAGTCGCCGCCACATGGGCGAGCACCTCGGAGTCTGTTCGTCAACATGTTGCGCGGCGCCTTTCTTCTGAACGAACTATGGCGCTGTCCCGAAATGTCTGATACCTTCTGGTGTGCCTCGGCGGCCAATAGAAACCGTCAGGCTAACGGCGCGAACCGTTATGGCAAAATGGCCCAACGGCCGTTTCTGAATTCAAGACCGAAGGTCGCCCAAGAGGTCGAGCTCGAAAACCGTTATGGGTCACTGGCCCATCGAGAGTTCGAATCTCTCCCTCTCCGCCAATCCGGCTCCTGTGAATAATCGCCGCCGGTGGGCGTCTGAGTAGACTCAACCATGGGTCGTGTCGGCGTGGTAGACGCAGACACGCGGACCGAGGCGGTGACGCGAGAGTCCGTCGGCCCAAGCGGTGCGATTCCGCCTACGACCCACCCGCACCCGCCGAC
>WNFJ01143112.1_pt1 | contig 31019 bp, 28 predicted proteins | sample 5400461 | NCBI WGS metagenome assembly WNFJ01 (sample SAMN13153349, study PRJNA577476) | soil metagenome | isolation source: 115 cm saprolite on Douglas fir-dominated hillslope | place: USA:California | collected 2013-09-17
GTTGATGGTCGAAGCGCGTCATCACTTTGCCGACCACTGCGCTGTTTGTCACGGCAATGATGGTAGCGGCAACACCGAAATGGGACACAACCTGTATCCTAAGGCGCCGGATATGCGGCAGAAAGCCACGCAGTCGCTTTCCGACGGCGAGCTCTACTTCATCATTCACAACGGCATACGACTCAGCGGCATGCCGGCGTGGGGCGCGGAGTCAGACCACGATCATGATAGTTGGGCGCTGGTGCATTTCATCCGGCGCTTGCCGGCCGTTTCAGCAGAGGAACTTGAGGACATGCGAAAATTCAATCCCCAAAGCCCCACGGAGTTGGAGGAGCAACGGGAAGAAGAGGAGTTTTTAAATGCTAAGCCAAAAAGTAAGTGATGCTATACAGCGGACTGCCATTGTAGCTTTGTTCGTAAGCCTGTTGTCGACGAGCTTGCTTTTCGCCCATGGAAATGAAAAGCACGTGATGGGCACAGTCACAGCGATCGCAGCGAATTCGATTAGCGTCGAGACCACGGCACATGAGATCCAGATGGTCCAAATCACCAGCCAGACGAAATTCATTCGAAGTGGAAATCCTTCTTCCGCGAGTGAGCTGAAGGTAGGGGACCGGGTCGTGATCCACGCAAGACCCGAAGGTGACAAACTGAACGCAACCGAGGTCAAATCGGGAACACAGCCGAAGAGCGGAATGTCGAAAAAATGATTTGTGGAGCAACGCTCTTCCTCGTACCCGTGTCATTCCGATCCCGCGAAGCGGGAGAGGAATCTGCTCCGCGAGTTTGATGGCCCAAGAGCAGAAGCGGGGCAGATCCCTCACCCCGCCCTACGCTTGGGGTTCGGGATGACACCTTGACCAGGCGTCTGTTTTAAGCATTTCCAGCGTTGCCCCAGCCGGAGAAAGCGACACGTCCTCAACTCTGCGATGGCTTCTCAGCACGAAGTGGACTGAGCGCCTTCGCTGAATCTCTCAAGACTGCGGTGAAGTGATGGCGCGGCGAATCCCAGCTCCCGAGGCTTTGTCGTCGAAGGTTACTTCACCCCTCCTCAACGCCAAGCCGAGCTTGCTCCAAAGCTGATCGAGGTCAACGGGAGACGGCTTGTCGCGCATTTCGCGGTAGAGTTCCAGCAGCACGCTGGTGCCGGTGGCTTTGTCTCCGATGGCGAGTGCTTTCTCGATCTCCCAATCCTCGGAGATTGTGCCGCCATTCGCCACGATGGCGCGAAGGGCGTCGCGAAGGCCTTTCCGGTTTTGCGTGCGTTCGTGAATCTTGACGTCGGCGATCAGGCAGAACATAGCGCCGCCCCAATAGGTTCGTCCCCAGGTCGGAGTGTGGTCGAGGCCGGCATCGCCGAAGCCGGGCTCGCCCTTGGGCATGTCGCGAATGAACTCTTTCCAAACCTCCGCCACCGGTAGTCGCCCGGCCTGAGCTCGGGCGACCGGTTCTACATACGTCGAGATTCCTTCCTCGATCCAGTGATGATCTTCCGCCATAGAAGGAAACGCGAGATGGATCATCTCATGCGTCAACACCCAATCGTCCGCGAGAGTTTGGGTGGTAGCCTGGCGCCCGACGGTGATCAGGATCAGGCCGCCATCAACCGGGTACGTCACCCCGTGACTGATCCCTGCGCCGTTGCCGGAGCGAATGCGCAGCGTTAGATGACCGACAGGGAAGCGACCATAGTAGGTTGTAACCGAGCCGGCAGAATTCTTCACCCAATTCAGAAGATCGGCAGCGGAGAGCGTCATCACCTCGTCCGGCAGGGTAACCTCAATTTGGCCGCCAGGCACTTGCACGATGGTCGGCTGTGAACCGGTCGGCCTTTTCGAAGCCGCGTCTACCGTTAAGGTGAAGACGAAGATCATGACAAGACACAGCGCGGTGCAGGTCGTATCCGCCAGGCGGGCAACGGTCTGCATCAGCTTGCAGCGGTCATCTGTGGTTGTCGCTTGGTCCGATACCCTTTGATCAGGTGATCGAGAGAGAATCGCCCTGGACCAAAAATCAGAATAATCAACGACACCAGAAGGAAGGAAAACGGGAGCGCCTTGTAGAAGTCCTCGGCGTGATCGGTAAAGATAGCGGTTAGGTTGTCCCAATCTCCTACGACATACGCCACGATCATATTAATTGTCAGCGGGACTGCGATCAAGCGCGATCCCAACCCCAATGCCAGCAAAACCCCTCCACCCGCCTCCAGCGCGGCAACAAAATGCGCGTTGAGTGACGGCGCTGGAACTCCATGACTGCTCATGAAGGTCACGAAGCCCGGCATGTTGCGCAGGTGGTCGATTCCGGATGCCAGGAACTGCCATCCCCAATAAAGACGAATCGCGAGCAGAAACGGTGATTGAAGGGAAGAGGCTGCCTTGCGGAACCAAGCGTAGAGGGCATCAATGCGCTTAATCAAATTCACGCTCCAGATTCTGGCGACAGAACCATCCCAGTGATGCCCAATTTGCAAACCAGTCATGCAGCCGCACCGTAATGAACTCCACTTTCTGGTTCGTCCAGTTGACGGAGGCCTCAATCGCTTCGGAGAGGTGTTTGCCTTGCTGCAGGGCCACCAGTAGAGCGAATGCTTCAGGCTGCAGCCGCTTGAAATAAACCTCGTTCTCCTGACGGTGAACGGCCAGATAAACTTTCTTGGGCTTGGGCAGCGGCACCCTCTTGTTTGGGGACTTCTCCGCATGCTCCATTATGACGATGTTGCTGGCGGTGTCCGAATCTCCCTCGGGCTCCTGGTTTTGGCGGCGGACTTCGAGCAGCATATCGTCCAGTGGGTATGCAAGATCGAGGAGTCGCAAATAGGGTTGTAGAGGCAAAACCGGGTCCTCACCCAGGTTTTCCAGATCGCCTGCTGCGACCTTAGGCAGCTCTGCCCTATCGAATGCGTCGATGTCCGCCCACTCCAGCCGGACCATGTCCAGCGCCAGGCGCTCGGTTTTGGGAGTGAACTTGGGATTGTCGCGCAACCATGCTTCCAGCCGCGAGCCGAGATTGCGGAGGGTAAACGATTCCGAGGGAATCTCGGTCAAGTACGCGGTGATCAGCTTATCGAAGGTGCGTTGGCCGACTACCGCGCGCAGTCCGGGGAAGTCATCGGCGAGCGAGGAAAGAATGCGGAACCAATAGACACGATTATAGATTTCAAGACGTTCCACCGAAGTCAGCCGGTCGTTCGGCTTGATCAGCTTCTCAACGATTTCCTTCGTCGATCTTCCATCGAGCGTGTGCTTGCGCATGCGTTCCGACGCCGTGAGCGGCTGCCGGATCACGTCAAACACTTCGCGCTGGAGCTGTTCCAGGTTCATGATGCCACCGCGGTTTTCTCCGGAACAAATCTTTTGGCTTTCAATGCCTCAGCATGCACTTCCTCGAACGATGGAATACGGTCATCCCACTCGAGTAGCGTAGCTGTCGGTCCTACCAGCTCGATCGCTCGCGAGTACAACTGCCAAACGGGATCAATTACGGCGTGGTCGTGCGTATCGAGAATGTATTTCTCGTACTTGGAGTGGCCGGCAATGTGAATCTGAGCGACTCGCTCGTGGGGCACGTTGTTGACGTAGTCGAGCGGATTGAAATTGTGGTTCTGCGATGAGACGTAGATATTGTTGACGTCCAATAGTATGCCGCAATCGGCATCTTCCACCACTTCGCTCAGGAACTCCCACTCCGTCATTTCGGAAACGTGGTATTCCGCATAACTGCTGACGTTTTCCACAGCGATGGGCACTTCCAAAATATCGCGAGCCTCGCGAATCTTCTGCGCCGTCTTCTTCGCCGCCTCAAACGTGTACGGCATGGGTAGCAGATCGTGTGAGTAGCGGCCATCGACACTGCCCCAGCACAGATGGTCGGTGAGCCAGGGAGTCTTAGTACGCTTGACCAAGGTCTTGAGCCGGCGCAGGTGCTCGCGGTTCAGCGGCTCGGCCGAGCCAAAGTACATCGAGACACCGTGCTGCACGATGCGATAGCGCTCCAGAATCTGATCGAGCACTTTGAGTGGGCGCCCGCCATCGACCATGAAGTTTTCCGAGATGATCTCAAACCAGTCGACGACCGGTTTCTTTTCGAAGATGTGATTGTAATGGGGTATCCGCAGGCCGATGCCGACACCGTAATCCGTATTTCCGTTAAAGCGATTCGCGGGCATGGGATGTCAGAAGATCAAGTCTGGCGAAAAGAAATGGAGGACCAGAAGCTCGTTGAGTACCCCCCGGTCCTCCCTTGTGGGAAAGCCGGTTAGCCCTTCTTCTCGGCCTCGGGCGCCATAGGTTTGCCGTCTGTCCGGCACTCACCCTTGCCCTTGCAGTCGTTCTTGCCATTGGTAGACCCGCAACCACCCTTGCCTTTGCAGGAGTTTTGGCCTTTACAGGCGTGTTTGTCTTTCTTGCTTTTGGTCGCCTTCTTGCCGGAATCCGAAGTTTGGTCGGTTTTCTGGTCGGTTTTCTGGTCGGTTTGTGCCGTTAAGCTGGCGTTCGTGCCGGCAACAAATCCAGTGAGAGCGGCTCCCATCAGCAGTGCACGCATCGATTTGGTCATGGGGTAAAGCTCCTTTCATTCCTTTTAGGTACGCTTAGCGAGACTTCTTGGATTGCTCGTCCTGGGTTGCTTTCCCTTGGATTGCTTTGCCTTGGATTGCTTTCTGAAGACAGGCAGCCGGAAACTCCCGCTTTTGCGTTCGCATTGGTTCGTAACCCTGTTACTCTGCCGGCGCAGCCGCCGACAACATGCCTCTGCACACTGTTAAATGTGCGGTTTAGGGCGCGAGAATGTTAACACGAATCCACAGGGCGACCTCTTAAGAACCTTGATCCGCAACAGGAAGGAATTTCAAATGGCGGCGTCCCCGCTTGGCCTTACCTTGTAAGCCCTTGTAAACACGAGGGAAAGCAGCTTTAGTTGCTGCGCTGCACGAGATAACGGGCTAGCTCTTTCAATGTGTTCGCTCTTGAGCCGAAAGAGTCCAGGGCGCCGCAGCCGGATTGGACCAGCAGCTCCGCTTTTCGCCGCGACTCCTCAATCCCGAACAGCGCCGGATAAGTAGCCTTCTCGGACGCAGTATCTTTGCCGGCCGTCTTGCCGAGCTGTTCAGAGGATTGAGTTACGTCGAGGACGTCATCTGCGATCTGGAAAGCTAAGCCGACCGACCGGCCGAAGTCGCGCAGGCGTTGGATTTCCGCGTGCGATCCGCCGGCGTAGATTCCGCCGCACACCAGACTTGCTGTGATGAGAGCTCCCGTCTTGGAGCGATGAATGTACTCCAACGTTTCCGCGTCGGGCAGTTGGCGTTCCGCTTCCAAATCCTTGACCTGGCCGCCGATCATGCCGTCAACCGTTCCCGTTCCGCGGGCGATCTCTTCGATAATCCGGACTCTGGCATCGGCTGGACATTTCAATCTCGCCAGAACTTCATAAGCTTGGGTTTGCAGCGCGTCGCCGGCGAGGATGGCAATCGCCTCGCCGAAGGCGACATGACAGGTGGGTTTGCCGCGACGAAGGTCGTCGTTGTCGAGAGCGGGAAGATCGTCGTGAATCAGCGAGTAGGTATGCAGCATTTCCAGGGCGCTGGCCAGCTCTTCGATTCCTTCCGGCAATCGCCCGGAGATCATGCGGGCTGCTTCCATGCACAGAACCGGGCGCAGCCGCTTGCCGCCGGCAAACACGCTATGGCGCATGGCTTGGTGGATCGACTCGGGCCGCTGCATCGGCGAAGGCAACAGTTTGTCGAGGGCCTCGTCAATCCTGCGCTGGCCCTGCTGCAACGTCTCTTTGAGCATGAAAGTCGAGTATAGCAAGTCCCACGACGCCTCGACATTTGCTTCAGGCTCTTGTGGCGCCGCCGCCCTCGGCGGTGTCTTCCTGGCCGCAATCTCAGGCGAGGTCGCCTGTGCCACACGATTTTTGCGGTCACCGGATCACGGCGATCTCGGCGATCACCCGACTTGCTTACACCGCCCCTTGGTTGGCAGCAAAACGTAGCTCACTAAAGTACCCTACATCGCCGCATTTCTCCGCCGATCTTTTGGACAACAGGCTGCAACGTTGCCCGAGGAAAAAGGATGAGAGTTCTTCCCGTAAGATCGACTTGCGTTACGCGTCGCTGCTGCTGGCTCGCAGCCGCAGCGATTCTGCCTTTACTGCTCAATGCGTGTGCAGTACAGAAGTCGTACCGCTTCACCACCAAGTCGGTGACCAAGATTAGTCACAACCCGAGAAGCTGCACTGAGCTGCCGGATGGCCGCTACAAGTGCAAAGACGTGGTGTTCACTTTTTCGGCGATTGAGCCGTCAACCCTTAAGTAGCAACACTCGGGTGATCCGCACATCGACGGCGAGGTTTCAGATCACCCGATGACCCGATTTCTCTAAGCCGCATGGTAGTGCGATTGCCCGGGAATGTTGCCGGCGGCCAGGACGATGGCGCGCACGTCGGAACTGGCGCAGCAATCCGCGGCGCCGGCAGCCAGGGCTTGACTCCACATTCTCTCGTCGGCAAGGCGGTGCGTGCACACGATGCTGACCCGCGAGAACTCCTTGCGAAGCTCTTGGACGTCATTCAAGCCCGCGAACTCAAGATCGACAATTGCCACATCGGCCTGGTGCTGGGGGATCGAGTGTCGCAGCTCCGCCAGATCGTAAACCACGTTGACTAGCCGGAAGTGTTTACCGAGAGAGTTGGCGAGCGATTCTGCGCTCGCTCCGTCCTTTTGAAAGACAACAATGCTTAGCGGTTTCATCGAGGACTCTCTTTTTCCGTTCGGTTCGCTATGAAGGATCGATGCCGCGATGGCGGCGTGCGGACGATTTACTTTCTCGCCGAAGCCTTTTCTGCCGACGGTTCGTAAGGCTCGGGCTGTAGTTTGCCGTTTTGCTTGAGCAGGATCTCAACTCTTCCTTCCGCCTGCTCCAGCTCCTTGCGACATGCTGAGGAGAGCTGCATGCCCTCTTCGAAAAGCTTCAGCGCTTGCTCGAGCGGTACGTTGCCTTTCTCCAGCTCGTCGACGATCTTTTCCAGGCGCTGTAGCGAATCTTCGAATTTAGGCACAGATGAGCGACTCCAAAACACCCATTCTACTCTTCACACCCATGCATGTTTGATACTTTTTTAGCTCACCTACGATCGGTTGATCAGAACATCGAGGATCAGGTTTCAGATCACCCGATCACCGGATCACCCGATCCTTTTCAGCTCATACCGCTGCGATCGCGGACCCTCCCATTCCATCAAGAACTTCCAAGGCCGACGAGTACCGTCCCAGCGGTGCGGCAACTTGGGCGCCCTGTACCAATCCGCGAACCTGGTGCAGCATTTCGCGAGCGATCAGAATGCCCTCGGCCCGGGCGGCTTCCGAGTTGGGCGCACGCGCCATACGTTCAATGATGGCATCGGGCACTGATACCCGGAGCTCGTTTTTCATGAACTCAGCGTTGCGCAGGCCCATCAGCGGCCAAATGCCGGCCAGCACGGGGATGCGGCAATGCTCGATGCGGCGGAGGAACTGTTCGAGCAGTGTTACGTCAAATACCGGCTGAGTGACGGCGTAGTCGGCGCCGGCTTCCACCTTGTATTCGAAGCGGCGGATCTCTTCGTCGATATTAACCATGCCGGGATTGGCCCCCACACCGATGGCGAATCGCGTGCCGCTCCCGATGGCGTTGCCGCCGATATCCAGCCCAAAATTCAATCCGTGCACAATGTTGACCAGCCCGATGGCGTCGACATCGAACACGGCGGTCGCATCGGGATAGTTGCCCATCTTTGGGGGATCACCGGTGATGCAAATCAGGTTGTGAATGCCCATGGCATAGCAGCCCAGCAACTCAGACTGCATGCTGAGCACGTTGCGGTCGCGGCACGTGAAATGCAGCGCCGTCTCGATTTCAGCTTGCTGTTGGACGAGCGTGCACAGGGCGAGGTTGCTCAAGCGCGCCGACGCACGCGGGCTGTCCGGGATGTTGATGGCGTCGATGCCTGCCGCCTTGAGGTACTTGGCTCCTTCAATCTCTTTGCGGAAGTCGATCCCTTTCGGCGGCACGATCTCTACCAGCGTCACAAACTCGCCGGCGGCGAGCTTGCGACCCAGGTTCGAGCGCTGCGCCAGAAGGGGCGGGATGATGCTCGATTCGCGTTTGCGCTCGGACACCACGTGAAAATTGCCGGTCCTGCCCCGGACATCGCTTATGCGCAGGGCGGCCTTCATGGCTTTGGTGTGCTCCGGCGTGGTTCCGCAGCATCCGCCCACCAGGCCGACGCCCGCGTTTACGAATTTGCGCGCGTAGCTGGCCATATATTCCGGCGAACACAGATAGATGTTGCGACCTTCAACGTTGCGCGGGATGCCGGCGTTGGGCTGCGCCGACAACGGCAGCTCGGTGACGCGACGAATGCGTTCGATGGCGCCCAGCATGGCTACCGGTCCGACGCTGCAGTTGCAACCGATCACGTCAGCGCCCCACTCTTCCAATTTGGTGGTGAATGTTTCCGGGCTGGCGCCGTCCAGACAGTTGCCGTCTTCGTCGATGGTCACTTGGGCAACGACTTGCGTATTGGGCGCGGCCTCGCGCGCGGCCAAAATTGCTTGGTGCAGCTCTTCGAGATACCCGAACGTCTCCAGGATCAGAAAATCGACGCCGCCTTTCACCAGGGCCGCAATCTGCTCACGAAACGCTGCCCGGGCTTCTTCACGGGCTGTCTTACCCAAGGGCTCAATGCGCACGCCCAATGGCCCGACCGAGCCTGCGACCAAGGCCGTGGCTGCCTTCTTTAGATTGAAGGCATCGACTGCTTCGCGCGCCAGGCGTGCTCCGTGCAGATTGATCTGATGTACCTGCTCGGCCAAGCCGTGCCGGGTCAACCGGAACAAATTGCCACCAAAAGTATTGGTTTCAATGACTTCCGCGCCCGCATTCAGATACTCCTGATGAATACCGCGAATCAGGTCCGGCTGAGTTAGATTCAGCTCGTCATAACACTTGTTGATGAACACGCCCTTGGCGTAGAGCAGAGTGCCCATCGCGCCGTCGCATAGGACAGGGCATTGCTTAAGTCGACTTAGAAGGTCTTCTGACAATCGAATCACCTTGGCTGAGCATTTACACTTAATGCTCAGAATACCTCAGCGCAACCTCAATCAGCTAGCCGATGAGATTGCTAATTGAGTAATCCGGTAATCGGGAAATTGAAAACCGGTGGAACCGAGGGTTTTCAATTACCAATTAGAAATTACCCGATTACAAATCTTCCGTCTTTAGATCCCTCACCCGGTACCGAAACCGTTTGCGTCTGTCATCTCGACCGGAGCGCCACGGGAATCTTGTCTCATCAAAAAATCTCTAGCGCGGAGTGGAGAGATCCCGAGGAAGTATCCTGTACGCCGCTGCCTCAGGGAGTTCTCCCGTCGAATCGCCGAGATCGCCGTAATCGGGCGAGATCGCCGTGATCGGAAGAACTAGATTCCGGCGATGTCGGCGATCCCGTGCGATTCCGGCGATCTTAGTGGGAACTCCCTGGTGGCAGCATGGTCAAGGACACTGCCTTTCGGGATCTCTCCACTCCGCGCTATACATTCCCTTGGGAACCAGATCCCGGCGGCGCTCCGGTCGAGATGACAGCCCCTCAGTGGATTTCGAAAGGGATCAGATACCATGAGGGATTGACTAATCCGGTAATCGGGAAAGCGGAACAGCCGGTTTTCATTACCAATTTGAAATAAGCTGATTACAAATCTTTGAGCTGGATACTTGGACGACTTTATTTCGATCCTTTTGGCCCTTGGGCGGTGTTTTTTTGTCGCAAAGAAGTTCCCGCCCCGCGTTCTGGTGGTGAAGCCGGGAATGCCGGATGGGCGACGTGTGTCTGCCCCCGAAATCGCCCGGCGACGACGTAGCGGGTCGAAACGAGGGACTAAGTTGCTCTGCTATAATCAGCTTTTTACCCCAACCCAGCACAGGTTTAAACCAATAATGCAGCGAGAGAAGTGCGTCCTCAGGAAGTGTGTCTTAATCATTTGCGCAGCCGTGGCGGCCCTTCTGCTGGCCAGTTGCGGGAGCAGTTCCAGCAGTTCCTCTTCGTCCACACCGCCCGTGAGCGGAATCAAGAAGAGGGTTTTGCTTACGAATTCGTTGGTTAATCCCTCCACGACGGCTGGCCTCACTATTGTCGATGCGAAAAAAGACACCCTGGCCAGATCGGTTTCCTCCGCTGAATTCGGGAAAATCTTGACGGCCAGCGGCACCACGGTGCTATTGAACGTAGCGTCAAATCAAATCTCGATCTTTAAGAACTCCACCGAGCAGATCACATCCTCTCCCACCCTGATCACCCAGGCATTCGACATCGCCCTCAGCACGGATGGGCTAACCACCTATGCGGCTGTCCGCGACTCAGGACGCGTGGAGGTCATCGGCACGGCTAGCGGAAATATCGTCAGCAACATCACGGTCCCCAGCGTTACCCGTCTTTTCGAAGGCCCTCAACAGCACACGCTGCTCGCCTTCGCCGACGATCCGCAAAACCTAGTGGGCACGACCAACGGCGTCTCCAACGCCAACTCGTTTTTCGTCATTAATCCCAGCAACAACACTGTAGCCGCGGTCCCGTTGCCAGCCGGGAGCCAGCCCTACTCTGCCGTCTTCGATCCCAGCGACGCCAACGACACAACAGCTTTTATCCTGAACTGTGGGACGGCGTGCGGAGGATCGGCTCCCCCTAGTGTCGTAAGAGTAAATTTCAGCAATCTTGCGACTCCGGTTTCTTCGACTCCGATTCCGGTTTCCGCAGCGACTGTGGGGCTGCTGAACGGATCGAGCCTGTTCGTTGCCGGAACACCTGCGGGAAGCGCACAGGGGACGCTGCAAGTCATCGACACAAACGCGCTCACGGCCGGCGCTCCCATCGCGATTACCAACGGCCTGCACACCCTGATGACGATGACCAGCAACAATCGCCTTTATATCGGCGCCAGCAACTGCACGATAGACACAGCCACCAACAATCAGGTCGCCGGCTGTTTGACGATCTTCAACACCAGTACGCAAGCGGTGACCGTACCGCTTGAATCTTCCCTCCGCCAAAATTTTAACGTGACCGGCATGCAGCCGATCTCCGGCCGCAACATCATCTACGTTTGCCAAGGTGGCGAACTGGACTTCTTCGACATCACCCTTGATGCCGTTTCGCCTTCTGTCACCCAGCAGGACGTGATCGGCAACGCTTTCGGTGTGGTGCAGATTGATCCGTAGTTTTTCTGAAATTCCCGAAGCGGAGCGAGGGAACCCTATTCAAAATCGGGAGATCGGATCATCGGGAGATCGGGTGATCGGAAGCCCGAACACTCGTTCTGGTCGCAGTGCGCGCCAGGGTAGACCAACAAACGATAGAAGACGTTTGACAAACACGGATCGCGCGATGATCCGATCTATAGATCTCCCGATCTTTCTGGCGATAGGGATCCCTCGCTCCGCTCGGGATTTGAGAACAGAGCTGAATGCTGAGTGCTGAATGCTGAGTGCTATTTCGGCTCCAGCTTCAGCTCGTGCACCTTCATGCCTGCGACCGCTGCATCGGAATAAGCCAGGTTGAAAGTTGTGTTCCCATACCACGCCGGCCAGTGGTCCATGTAGTACGGACTAAAGACCTGGCCTGATTCGCCAATCACAATGTTGAAGGTGGAGCCGTCAAAGTTGGAGAAGTCGACGGTCATGCGCTCGGATGGCCCGAAGGTGCGCCCCACCTGCTTTACTGTGTAGCTTCCGCCAGACTGCGGCTGACGCCCCGGTCCGGCCCAATGTTTCAGGCCGGGAACTGCAGCCAGGACGGTGTGCGAGATCTCAAGCGGAAACGCCGTGCCGTATCGCCAGGACTTGAGATCGCTCGGCGCGTCTTTCAAGGCGGCTTCCACAGCCGACGTCAGCAGGTCGTTGAAACTGCTTGTGCCGGGAGGCAGCCAGCGGTCGGGCTGGGTCCGAACAATGTTCTCGAGCGCCACCGCCTTCTCCGACCATTGATAGTGTTCCCACTCCGCTCCCAGCTTTGGCTTGAGGAGCAGTTGCCACAAGGCCACCCGCGCGTTGACCTCGATCGTAGCAGCGACGGATTCAGCTGTCATGCGCCCATCCCAGCCATCCATTTCCTTGGCGGCCTGCAGTGTACGGTCTGTCATCTTTGAACTGTGCATGATGGCGTACGCGAACTTTTCCGCAAAGAAGCGGTCGTAGTCCGAGGTGATATCGGTTTGCAGCGCCAGCATGTCGGATGGGGCAAGCTTCTTTCCCGACATCAGCACCTGATAGATGCGTTCTGTGCGATAGGGCGGATACCACTGCGTGGCCAGCAAGTTCGGGTAGCCTTCGGGAGTGATTTTGGAGTTGGCCGTGGCGATGATGCCTGAAGGCGGATTGTAGACGCTTGGCATTTTGTAGAAGGGAAGGTAGCCGGTCCAGTCGTGCTCGCCGTCGGCTCCGGGGACAGGCACCGTGCCATCGCCCGAGGCACGAAGCGGGACAAAGCCCATCGCCTGGTAACCGATGTTGCCGTCCACGTCGCCATACACGACGTTCTGCGAGGGCGTGGCAAATACAGAGAGCGCTTTGCGGAACTGAGTCCAGTCTTGCGCCGAGTCGAGATCGAACAGCGGAATCGAAATCTCACGGGTGTCGTAGATCAGCCATTCGAGCGCGATCTTGCGCGTCTCGTCCGGGAACAGGTCGCTGATGATCGGACCGTGGCGCGTGACCACTACATCGACGCCCGAGTCCGGGTGGTCCTTCACGCGGATGACCTCGTGATAGGTCTCCGGCTTCTGCCATCCGCTGGGCGTCTCATATTCGCCGGCCGAGTTGAAGTTTTCTATGAACAGGTCTTGGACGTCGGGATTCAAATTTGTGAATCCCCAGGCGATGCGCTGATTATGTCCGACAACCACCAACGGCATGCCCGGCAAGCTGAATCCTTCCACATCGAATTCGCCGCCGCGCTCAGGCGCGGCACTGTTGACGCGGAGTTGCAGCTCGTACCATACCGCGGGCAGTCGATGCGGCAGATGCATGTCATTCGAGAGCAGAGGCTTTCCTGTGGTGGTGTGTGCGCCGGAGACCACCCAGTTGTTCGAGCCAGGAACGCAAGCTTCGCAATCGTTACGGAGCAGAAAAGAGCCGGCGAGCACATCCGCTGGAGTCGCCGGAGCGGCGATTTTAGCTGCTGGTTTTTGGGCAGGCGCTATCGCCGGCTCGGCCACCTGATCCTCTCCGGGAACGTGATCGCGTGGCGAGCTGAAGGGATAGAGATCGGCCATCAGCTCAGGCGAGAGCAGCTGGCCCATCTTTTCGCGGTGATATTCGATCTCGTACTGAGGATTCAAGAGCTGGCTCATGGCGATACCGACCAGGACCGAATCACCGGCCGTCCAGTCCCGCGGCTGGTAGCGAAGAATATGGAATTCGATCGGCAGATTATCGCGGTGCTGCTCGAGGTATGCATTCACACCGCGCGCGTAGGCCGTAAAGACCATGCGGTCGCGCTCAGGTAGTTGCGCCGCCACGCTCTCCGCGACGGCACGCAGGCGGAGAATCCGTTGCGTCTTGTCATAATCGACAAAGGTGAGCCGCGGCTGCGAAGTTCCGGGCAAGGGCGCTGTGCCGAGAATTTCCGCAAGCTCGCCCGCGGCCGCTCGGCGAGTCATATCCATCTGCCACAGACGGTCTTGCGCCGTAACGTAACCTTGGGCGAAGAACAGATCTTCCAGGCTGCCGGCCGCCAGATGCGGCACTCCGTGCATGTCTCGTGCGACAGAAACCGGCGCAGCCAAACCTGAGACGGCAATAGCTCCATCCAGCTGTGCCAGCGATGCATGCGCGGTGCGATAAAACCAGACGAAGCCCACGGCCGCTGCCACAGCCAAGATCAGCACCAGGCCGATTACGATGTTAAGAGCCAGCCGCCATCCAGACCGGCGCCCTACGGGAGAAGCAACGGTAGTAGCCATGAGTTGCGATTGTAAGGGAATTGCCGCCGGGTGAACAACATTCATACACCCCCCGGTTCATTGACCCAAAGACATGCGGTTCGCACTCGTGCCTCGTTGTTTGGCCAGAACTTTCAATCCGCAGCGCCGGTCGGCCTGCGTATAATTGAAAATGAAATTCATTTTCATTTGGCCTGCTGCCAAGGTGCGCGGGTCTCGAATCACACACTGAATCCATGCTGCAACGACGCATCGACGATCATGCCCCGCCCACGCGCGAAGCCATGCGCCAGGCCCAGGACATCTTCTATGGACATCTCAAGCGCGTTGGCCTGAAGCATACCGAGCAGCGGGATACGATTCTGCGCACGTTCCTTGATACCCGCGATCATCTTTCGACCGACGAGCTCTTTCGCCTGGTCAAGAAAAGAGACGCAAAGATCGGCTTTACGACCGTGTATCGCACGCTGAAACTTCTCGCCGAATGCGGCCTGGCCAGCATGGTTCCGTTTCCCGACGGCATGGCCCGCTACGAACACCAGTTCAACCGCCGCAGCCATCACCACATGGTTTGCACCGAGTGCGATGCGTCGGTCGAGTTCTTTTCGCCCGAGGTAAACAAGCTGGAAGAGGAGATAGGCCGCAAATATCATTTCGATGCCACCCGCCACAACTTCCAAATCTACGGCATCTGCGAAGACTGCCGCAAGAAGGCGCGCCGGGCGATCTAAAGTTCGTGATCACGCTGCGTCACTATCGGCCCGGGGATTTCAATCGGCTGCTCGAAATCGATCAAGCATGCTTCGTCCAGGGCATTGCCTATGACGAAGACGAGATGCGCTACTACCTCAGTATGCCGTCGACTGTGACCATCGTGGCCGAGGAGGCAGGAACAGGTCTCGGAGTCATTCAGGGGTTTATCATTGCAGACCGTCTGCGCCCACGACGAGCCTCTCGTTTTATGGGCCGCATCATCACCATCGACGTTATTCCGGAGGACCAGCACAACGGAACGGGTACACGTTTGCTGACGAGGGGGGAGGAGGACTTGAAGCAAGCCGGCTGCGATCATGTGGTATTGGAAGTCGCGGTCGATAACGAGCGAGCGCTGCGCTTTTACAAGAAGCATGGTTATTCGGTGCTGAAGATTTTGCCGAAATACTATCTCGATTCGATCGATGGATTGATGATGGGGAAGAAGCTGTGAAGCATGCTGGTGCGTATGCATCTGATTTCATTTGCTTGCTGCCCTTTCTTCTCACTTATAGAATCAGTTGTCATCGAGAAGACAGAATGAGCCTGTCATCCTGAGCGGAGCGCCTGCGAAATCCCTCTCCCGCCAGAATCATTGGCGCGGAGTCGAAGGATCCCGTGAATGTCTCTGCCGCCATGCCGCTTCAGGGAGTTCTCTAATAGAATCGTTGGTTCGATTGCGGCCAAGAAAAACTCAACCAGAGAACGCCTTGATGCGGTGTCCAAGACCGACACATTTTCGGGATCCTTCGACTCCGCGCCCATCACCCTCGATTCGAAAGGAACTAATGAGGCGCTCCGCCCAGGATGACAGGGTTCGAAGGTGACGATTCGCAAAAAAGACCTGCTCGCGGAGCACGCTTCACCTTCGAAAGCGATCAGGCCTCTTCGCATCGCCATCGACAGCGGCGGAACCTTCACCGACTGCGTCTGGCTCTCCGACTCGACGGTGCGCGTCCTGAAGGTCTTCTCTACGCCCGCCGATCCGTCGCAGGCCATCACGGAAGCTGTCCGCAAAATCGCCCCGCCCGCGGCCGATTTGGTCGTCCTCCACGGCACCACCGTCGGGACCAACACGCTGCTGCAGCGCAAAGGCGCACGTGTAGCTTTTGTGACTACCGCAGGCTTTGAAGATTCGATCGAGATAGGGCGCCAGGAAAGACCCCGGTTATACGACTTCTTCTTTGAGAAAGACCCGCCGCTGGCTGCGCCGGAGCTACGCTTCGGTGTAGAAGAGCGGACATCCGCGGAAGGCTCCATACTGCGCTCGCCCGATCGGGCAGCACTCTCCGCATTGGTCGACCAAATCGCGAGCCACAAGCCGGAGGCGGTCGCGTTGTCACTGCTTTTTTCTTTTGCGAATCCGGCGAATGAGCGCGCCGTGGCCGCGGAGATGAAACGGCTGGGCTTGCCCCTTTCGATTTCACATCAGATCCTTCCAGAGTTCCGCGAGTATGAGCGCGCCAGCACGGTGCTCGTCAACGCCTACCTGCAACCGGTGATGGCCAATTACCTGCGCCAATTGGAAGGACGCGTTGGCGAAGGTCATCGCTCGCGAATCTTTGTCATGCAGTCGAGTGGCGGCATTACCGCGCTCAAGACCGCGGCCGAGCAGCCGGTGCGCACGGTGCTCTCCGGTCCGGCCGGGGGAGTCGTCGGGGCGGCGGCGGTGGCGCGGCGCAGCGGCTTCGAGCAGATCATCACCTTTGATATGGGTGGCACCTCCACGGATGTTGCCCTGATCGCTGGCCGTCCTGCAACTACCAACGAAGCTGAAGTCGCGGGGCTGCCGGTGCGCGTACCCGTGCTGGACATCCACACTGTCGGTGCCGGAGGGGGCTCGCTGGCCCGCTTCGATTTAGGCGGCGCTCTGCGAGTCGGCCCGGAATCCGCCGGAGCCGATCCCGGCCCCATCTGTTACGGCAAAGGCGAGCGCCCGACCGTAACCGATGCGAATCTCCTGTTGGGACGGCTGCCTGCGGATAGGTTTCTCGGCGGCGATTTCCGTCTGGATCTCGAACGAACCCAGGACCTCGTCCAGCAGTGGCTTAAGCAAAACTCGAGCCGGTTATCGCTCGAGGAATTTTGCGCCGGCGTGATCAAGGTGGTAAACGCCAATATGGAAAAGGCAATTCGTGTCGTCTCGATCGAGCGCGGCCATGATCCCAGGCGTTTCGCCCTCGTCGCCTTCGGCGGCGCGGGAGCGATGCATGCGTGTGACCTCGCGCGGTCCTTGCGTATTCCCCGAGTGATTGTTCCCGCGTATCCGGGAGCGCTATCCGCACTGGGGATTCTTATCAGCGACGTGGTGAAAGACCAATCACGAACCGTGCTGCTGCGTGGAGGGAAGCTGCCGGCAAGAGAGATGCAAGGCATCTACTCCGAACTGCAGCGCGAGGTCGCCGCCGAGCTAAAAAAGGAAGAATGGAAAGGCAGAGCAGTCTATGAGCCCAGCGCAGACGTCCGGTATCACGGCCAAGGCTACGAGATCAATTTACCTTATGGCGCCGACTTGCTGGGTCGGTTTCACGCCGAGCACGAACGCCGTTACGGCTATCAGAGTTCAAACCGTGAAGTTGAGATTGTGACGCTCCGTCTGCGCGGGCGAGTGGCGTCACCGAAAAAACTTGCGACAATGAAGTTCGAATCGAGGGCGGAGAAAGGGACATCCGCAACGGCAGAGGTCTACTTCGGCGGCCGGCGGATGCGAACCCTGGTTCTGCCCCGGGGTGACATTAAGCCAGGGCGGCGCTATCGAGGGCCTGCAATTATTACGGAATACAGCGCAACTACTGTCGTGCCTCCGGGTTCCAGCTTCCAGGCCGATAAGGCCCATAACCTCTTGGTTGAACTTGGTTGAGAAAGGCGCCCTGCCCAGGGCGCCTTTTCTTTGCGCCGGATTGCCTCAAAGATCGCTGTTTCTGCAATGGTGTTTGCGTCTGTCAACGTGGCGCTCCGGTTGGCGGGATGACACAGCCTTGATGGATTTCGAAGAGGATCGGATTACTGTGCCGTATATGGACACCTGGTTTGGAGTACTAACGCATATAGATCGCGAACGAGGCCAATCGCGAGCTGCGCGATCTGGGGCCGCTGCGTGACGCAACGGATGGGCGTACAATCCTTTTTTCGCAAAGAGCCAGCGATGAAAGTTGCTATCCAGGGCGACCGTGGCGCCTTCAGTCATCAGGCTGCATTGCAGCTCGTGGCGAAGGCTGACGTTTTGCCTTGCAGCCGTTCGATTGAAGTGTTTGACGCGCTCGCTTCCGGCCACGCGGCCGCGGCCGTGATTCCTGTGGAAAACACCTTGGCCGGCCCTGTCGGCGAGCATCTGGACTTGCTGCTCGAACGCCCGGTGTTCATTCAAAAAGAATTGCGTCTGCGAATCGAGCACAACCTTATCGCGGCCCCGGGAGCTAAGCTGAAAAGTATTCGCCAGGTTTTCTCACACCCCGTCGCTCTAGACCAATGTCGGAATTTCTTTCGCCATCACAGCGGCATCGCTGCGACCCCGTTTTACGACACGGCAGGCGCCGTCAAGCATCTGATGGCCGACGGGCTACGCGACACGGCCGCCATCGCCAGCCGCCAGGCTGCCAGGGAGTATGGCGCGCGAATCCTGATGACGGGATTGGAAGACGACAAGAAAAACTTCACCCGCTTTTTCCTCATCCAAAAGGGAAAGAAGATCGCCTCGGGAGCCGATAAGACGTCTCTCGTCTTCTCGCTGAAGAACGTACCTGGGGCCCTTTTTAAGGCCCTGAGCGTGTTTGCCTTGCGCGATCTGGATCTAAGCAAGATCGAGTCCCGGCCGGTACGGGGCAAACCCTGGGAGTACTGCTTCTTTGTGGATGTCCTGCGGGGCGACGATGAGGCAATGCAGCTTGCGTTGCGCCATCTTCAGGAAATTGCCGGGCTGGTTAAAGTGCTGGGCGTGTACCCCAGAGCGAGATAGGATCGAATTTGGGAGCGGCAACGCTCCGGAAAGATCAGACGGTAGTAATTTGAGGTCGCGTAAAACGTTGAACTACAATCGCCTGAAGCGTCGACTACGACCGCGCTGCATCTTTCCCAATAGGTCGATCATCAAATATGAGCGTTCTAATATCAAGGATTGAACATGGCGCCTGAAAATCGTAATAAAACCATACCTTTAGAGGCGAAGATCACTGTCGATGAGGAAAGCCAAGAGCCGCCTAGCGGAAAGGACATTCCGGTCCTCCCAGTCCGCGATACGGTCTTGTTTCCTCATGCGGTCCTGCCGCTTACCGTGGGGCGGGAGAGCTCCATCCAGCTGATCAACTCGCTGGGTGAGGAGAAGACCATCCTGGTGGTGGCCCAGCGTGAGGCCCGTGTTGACTCGCCTCAACCGACCGATCTTTACAGCATCGGTACTCTGGCTACGGTTCACAAAGTCGTCAAAATGCCTAACCAGAGCTTGTTCGTCTTTACCGAAGGCCTGCAGCGGGCCAAGCTCGCGGAGTTCATCCAACTCACGCCCTACATGCGTGCCAATGCCGACCCGGTGCCGGACAAAGAGCCCGAGCAGTCGCCGGTACCTGAAATCGAAGCGTTGCAGCGCAATGTCCTGACTCTTTTCCAGCAGATTGTGGCGGGCTCGCCCACGCTTTCCGACGAATTACAGACCGTTGCCATCAACATCGAGGAACCTGGCCGGCTCGTGGACTTCGTTGCTTCGTCGCTCCCGTTTCTGTCTACCAAAGACAAGCAGGAGATTTTGGAGACGCCGGACGTTGTGCGCCGCTTGCAGGCCATCAACCAGCACTTGGCCAAAGAGCTGGAAGTCCAGCAGCTGCGTACAAAGATTCAAACCGAAGTGCAGGATCAGGTGCAGCAGTCGCAGCGTGAGTACTACCTGCGCGAGCAGATGAAGGCTATCCAGAAAGAGCTCGGCGAGCAGGATGAAGCCCAGCGCGACGTCGACGACCTGCGCAAGAAGATCGAAGCCGCTGGCATGCCCGAAGAAGTGAAGAAAGAAGCGATGAAAGAGCTCACCCGGCTCGCGCGGATGTCGCCGATGGCGGCGGATTATTCCGTCACGCGCAACTACATCGAATGGTTGGCGGTGTTGCCGTGGTCGAAATCGAGCGGCGTGGAAGCCAACATCACCAAGGCCCACGACGTCCTGGATGCCGATCACTATGACCTGAAGAAGGTGAAAGATCGTATCCTGGACTATCTCTCCGTGCGCCGGCTGAAGCCCAACATGAAGGGCCCGATCCTGTGCTTCGTCGGACCTCCTGGAGTGGGCAAGACTTCGCTGGGACGCTCGATTGCTCGCGCTCTGGAGCGCAAGTTTGTGCGCTTGTCGCTGGGCGGGGTGCACGATGAAGCGGAAATTCGCGGCCACCGGCGCACTTACATTGGCGCGCTACCAGGGCAGATCATTCAAGGGATTCGTCGCGCTGAGACCAACGATCCCGTCTTTGTTCTGGACGAAGTCGATAAGTTGGGGCGTGATTTCCGCGGCGATCCCTCATCGGCATTGCTGGAGACGCTCGATCCCGAGCAGAACTCCACGTTCCGTGACAACTATCTCGACGTGCCCTTCGATCTCTCCAAGGTGCTCTTCATCTGCACTGCCAACATGCTCGATACCATCCCCGAGCCGTTGCGCGACCGCATGGAGATCATCGAACTCCAGGGCTATACCGAAGACGACAAGGCACATATTGCCGAGCGTTACCTGATTCCCAAGCAGATCGAAGAAAACGGGCTCAAACCGGAGCAGATCGAATTTTCCGAAGAAGCGGTTCGCTTCATCAGCCGCCACTACACGCGGGAGGCAGGTGTGCGCAACTTGGAGCGCAACATCGGCACCATTTGCCGCAAGCAGGCGCGCCGGATCGCCGAAGGGAAGACCGAGAAGCTGGTGGTCACGCGCGAGGTTATCCAGGAGTTCCTGGGCGGGATCAAGATCCGTATCGACACTGAGATCGCCGAGCGCACCAAGCGCCCCGGCGTGGCTGTCGGTTTGGCCTGGACGCCTGCCGGTGGCGACATCCTCTTCATCGAAGCCAACAAGATGAAGGGCAAGGGCGGCTTTACCATGACCGGACAGATCGGCCAGGTCATGCAGGAGTCGATGCAGGCGGCACTGACCTGGGTCCGGTCGAATGCGCATCGCCTTGGTCTGGACGAAGACTTTTTCAAAGATCACGACATCCACATTCACGTGCCTGCCGGCGCTATCCCCAAAGATGGGCCTTCAGCAGGCGTGACCATGGCCACGGCGTTGGTGTCGTTGCTGGCGGATCGTCCGGTGCGACCGCTCACGGGCATGACCGGTGAGATCACGTTGAGCGGCAACGTCCTGCCGATCGGCGGCGTAAAGGAGAAATTCTTGGCCGCCAAACGAGCCGGCGTGCGCGATGTGATCTTTCCTGCGGACAACCGGATGAACGTCGAAGAAGACTTGACTCCGGAGCAACTCGAAGGCGTGAACCTGCACTTCGTCAGCACCATCGAAGAGGTGCTGGATATCGCGCTGCCGGCGTCGAAGCAACAGGAACGTCAAGACAAAAAGACGCGTGAAAAAGTGTTGACTAACGTCGTCAATTGAGACTCGGAGAGGGCACTCCGCAGTTAGCGCCAAAAAACCATCAACCACAGAGGACACAAAGGAACACAGAGGAATTCTGTCCTTTTTCCCCTCCGTGTTCCTTCGTGTCCTCTGTGGTTCAGGGGGTTGCTGAGTGCTCTTCCAAAGAAAACCGGAGTAGCCCGCGACAAGAGCCACTCCGGAGGAGACAACCGGACTGCGTTTGCTAGACGGTTAGATGCTCGCGGTTCCGAAAAGTATTTGCCAAAGCGTGGAAGCAACAAATCTTAACCTTTGTCTCGTGGCGCAACTGTGTACCCCCGCGCTTTCCGGTATTCTTATGAACATGCGCGTGCGTGTACTGCTCTTTGGGCAGCTGAAAGACATTGTCGGACGAGAGGAAGAGGTCCTCGATCTGGAGCCGGGAGCCAAGCTGTCCGCCCTGATGTCTCACTATGGGCAGCGTTTTCCAAAGTTTAAGTCTCTAGCGTCTTCTATCGCCTGCTCGGTCAACCAAGAATACGCGGGCAGCTCAGCCGTACTTCACGAGGGCGATGAAATAGGCTTTCTGCCGCCCGTCAGCGGCGGTAAATCAGACGTAGAGGAACTTAAGTCCCAACATTGTGCAATCGTGCGCGAACCGATTCAGACCCAACAAATTGTCGACTCCATCAAAGCCGGCGAAGACGGCGCGAACGTGGTCTTTGAGGGAATCGTGCGCAACAACAGCCGCGGACGGCGCACTTTGTACCTGGATTATGAGGCCTATGAAACCATGGCCCTCAATGAAATGACGAAGTTAGCCCAAGCTGCACTTGAACGCTTCCCCGTACGCGATGTCCGCCTGGTGCACCGGTTGGGCCGCCTGGAGATTGGTGAAACCAGCGTGCTGATTGTGGTAGCGTCGGCACATCGCGGAGCAGCATTTGAAGCCTGCCGATGGCTGATCGATACCCTCAAGAAGACGGTGCCGATTTGGAAAAAGGAGCACTTTGAGGACGGCGCGGTTTGGGCGGATGGCGAGCCTTTTCCGGAAGAAATTCGGGGGACAAAATAACCTTTAGCTGGAGCTTGCATCTAAGCAGAGCAGAATACCTAAAGAACAATTTCTATGAAACAAGCTCGGCCTGGGGGACGATGGAGTTTGGGCTTTTGTCTACTAGTGCTGTGTCTTGCGGCGCCGGCCCAGGCGCCTGACGGTCGACAGAAGCAGGAGCCGACCTTCCGCGTCAATGTGCGCCTGGTCAACGTCTTCGCCACGGTGACCGACGGGCGTGGCGCGCCGGTGGCCGGCCTAACCAAGGACGATTTCCGCGTCTTCGAGGATGGCGTTCCGCAGAACATCAGCGTGTTCGACCAGGAATCGGAGCTGCCGCTTAGCATCGCTCTGGCCGTCGATACCAGCGCCAGCACCCAGCGCGACTTCAAGCTCGAAGTGAGTTCCGCTAAGAAGTTTGCCAGCTCTATCATGCGTCCGGTGGACCAACTCTCCGTGTTTCAGATCACTGAGAACGTGGACCAGCTCACCGGCTTCATCTCAAGTTTGAAGAAGATAGACGAAGGCATTGACAGCTTGCGCGTCGGCGCCGGCACCTCGCTCTATGACGCTATCTTTCTTTGTTCCGAGGCCCTCATCGGTCGCGAGGGACGAAGAGTTCTGGTGCTGATTACAGACGGTGGCGATACCACCAGCGCCGCCGACTACCAGCGCGCGCTGCGCCGCGCGCAACAGGCGGAAGCCATTGTGTACAGCATCATCGTGGTTCCCGTCGCCAGCTCGGCCGGACGCAACATTGGCGGTGAACACGCTTTGATCCAGATCTCGAAAGACACCGGCGGCAAGTACTACTATGCCGAGGGCATCGACCGGCTGGACGAAGCCTTTCGCCAGATCAGTATCGAACTCCGTACACAGTATCTTTTAGCTTATTACTCCAACCGTCAGACTGCCGCGGCGCCTTTTCGGACTCTCGAAGTGCGGGTGAACCACCAGGACTCCGAAGGCAAACAGTATGAGGTACGCCATCGCGCGGGCTATTACACGGCGCCGGCGAGGTAGCCTACAAGAGATCGGGTGATCGGGTCATCGGGTGATCGGGTGATCGGAAACCCGATTCAAACCCGATTCACTCCTCGCGCAGCAGTATCAAAGGATCAACCGACAGGGCGCGTTGCGCTGGAATCCACGTAGCCAGCAGACCCAGCAAAGACATAGCGAGAACAACACCGGCCAATACCAGCGGATCGCGGGAAGTTGCGTGATACACGATGAAAGCCAGCACCCGGCTCGCCAGAATTCCCAGGAGCAATCCTGCCGCCGAACCCAAAGCCAGCAATTTGATTGGCCGTCCCAGGGCTGCCTGCAGCACTTCCTTGCGCTGCGCGCCGAGGGCCATGCGAATTCCCAGCTCCCGCAGCCGCTTGCTGACCGAGTATGCGGCCATTCCAAAGATGCCGGTTACAGCCAGCATCGCGCCCATCACGCCCAGAACGCCTAACGACATCGTCGCCAGACGGGACGGAAACAAAGCGACGTCGCGCAGTTGTTGCCTCCAGGTCTGGATGAAGAAAGGCAGCCCTGCATCCAGGTCGCGCAGTTTTCTCCTCATGGCTGCCGCCAGTTGTTGTGGATCGCCGTCTGAGCGAACCACCAGATAGGTTGTGCTCAATGATGATTGCAGGATGGGCAGAAACATTGCCGGCTGCGGGTCTTCGGTGAGATCCCCATATTTTCCATCTTCAGCAATGCCCACCACTTGCAGGCGCGTTCCTTCCCGTGTCTTGAAGTACCTGCCAATCGCGTTGCCGATGGAGCCGAAGACCTTGCGCGCAAACTCCTGGTTGATCACTGCCACCGAGGGCGCATCTTTATCGTCATGCCATGTGAAACTCCTGCCCGATAGCAGGGCAGTGCCCGCCGCGTGGAAGTATTCGGGAGAGATGCTGTACACAAGGGCGTCAGCAGCGGCATTCGTTGGACTCAGATCTGTGGTCTCGTCTTTAAAGGCAAGACCGCCGCGCAGGTCCCCCGATAGTGGCGCTCTGTCCACCAATCCCACAGACTTTACACCAGGAATCGCCTGCAAGGCGTCTAGCATGCGCCTTTGCATTGCGGGTATCCGGTCACTGCTGTACCCGGCCATACTTAGATCTGTGTTGGCCAACATAGCGTTCTGAGGTTCAAAACCAAAATTGCTGCGCAGAGAGTGCACCAGTCCTCGGACTGCAACCATCGAAGAAGTGACGAGCACGGCACAGATCGCAATTTGCCCAACCAGCAGCAGCTCCCGAACTGTAACCCGGCGCCCGGCCCTGCCGGCTGCTCCCATCTTGATGGTCTCGTATGCGTTGGTGCGCAGTACCTGCCGCGCCGGGACCGCGCCGAAGAAGAATCCGCTGACTACCGCCAAAAGCAAAGCTACTGCATAAACACTGGCGGGAGCATTGACGGGCAACTGCAGGGGATATTGGGCAGACGGGCGCCATAAGCTCAACCCGCGCAGCAGCATTATGCTGCCCCAGAGTCCCACGGCGCCGCCGATCAGGGAAATCAGCACGGCTTCAGTGAATAGCTGCCGCAGAATCCTTATGCGGCTTGATCCAAGCGCGAGCCTCAGAGCAACTTCCCGGGAACGGTCGGCGGCGCGAGCGGCAAACAGGCCGCCCAGGTTGGCGCATGCCGCCAGGAGAATTAATCCCGCCAACAGCATCAATCCGGTCATGAATGCCCGTGCCGGACGGCCAAGGACATCGCCCAACAAGCCTGGGCGCGCCAATGAAAAGGTCATGTGGCTATCGTCTTTGGGATAGGTCGTTTCCAGGTATGAGCCGATCGAGTTCAGATCGGCGATGGCCTGCGCCGGAGTCACTCCCGCCTTCAGATGCCCCATGGCCAGATGAATCCAACGCTTGCCGCGCACATTCAGAGCGCTCCATCCCTCCACCTGCTCCTGGTTCACCACTGGCACAAATAAATCCGCAGAGAGAAACACTATCGTCCCGCGGAACCCAGGTGGCGCTACGCCGAGGATGGTAAAAGGATGCTTGTTCAGCTGAACCGTGCGGCCCACCACACCGCGATCGTCCTGAAAATGGACGTGCCAATATGCGTAGCTGAGCACGATGTATGGAGCGCTGTTGGGGCCATGCTCGTCGGAACTGTGGAAGAAACGCCCGAGATACGGCTGAATTCCTAATACGTCGAAGTAGTTCCCGGTCACCTCATAGACCCAGGCGCGGGATGGATTTTCGCCCGTGTCCAGCCCTGCCTGACCGATGTCATAAGCTGCCAGGTCATCGAAACTGCGGTTGCGATCGCGCAAATCGAGATAGTCGGGATAGGACTGCGAAGGGTTATTAGCGCCGCGCTGGATGGCGTAAAGGCTCTCCTCCTGTGGCAAATTCAGCGGGTGCAGTATCAGCGCATTCAATACGCCAAAAACCACGGCGTTGGCGCCGATGGCCAAAGCCATGGTGAGAACGGCGACGATCGTGAATCCGGGAGACTTGCGCAGCAGACGAAGGCTGTAACGAACGTCCTGCAGGAAGATGAACTGCATTCCTCGCTCGGTTCGGTAGTCCTCTTTGATTGCTTCCATCGCGCCGAACTTCAGGATGGCCTGGCGACGTGCCTCAACGGGTGATAAACCGGCGCGAAGATTTTCGGCGGTTGCGAGTGCGATATGCTCCTCAATCTCTTCCCGCAATCTTTCATCCTGTGCCGGTCTTGTCACCGAGTTGACCACGCGGGTGAAGAACCGTCTCAGAGGTCTCATGACAAATCCTCCGCTTTGGCCGCAAAGAACCGGCCGATGATGGCTGCCGTTTGTTCCCAATCCTGGGTTTCGAGCTGCAACTGCTTACGTCCTTCGCGGGTCAGTCGATAGAAGCGCGCCCTGCGATTATTCTCTGAGGCCCCCCACTCGGATGCGATCGCGCCTTCCTGCTCGAGCTTCAACAGCACGGGATAGAGAGTCCCTTGATTCACGGACAGCAGATCTCCGCTGATCTGCTCGATGCGCCGCGCGATTCCATAGCCGTGCTGCGGCCCCAGAACATCGAGAGTCTTGAGGACCATCAACGCCAGCGTGCCCTGTAGGACGTCGGTTTTTTGTTTCATAGCCGCGCCATTTGGGTTTCCAACAGGAAGTATGGCACACGTCCTTTGGGAAAACAACAGGAAAAAATTGACGACGAGCAAGCTGCTGTGTGTATCACTGCTCACGATTCGTAAAGCCTCGCGCTTATACAGAGGAAGGTAACTTTTCCTGAAGGAAGTCAAATCCTTATACTGGTCAGTCTGTACCGCCGAGTAATCCATGGTGGCATGCATCTCTCTTGCCATAGCGGAGTACACAACTGATGCAAGAAAAAACAAAATCAGAGCAGGGAAATGAACTGTTGCAAGGCATGCCCGGCGTACGCCTAACATCAGTCCAATTTGTGCTGAGTTATCTGATTCTTGGTTTTGATGAAAAAGGCGCGTTGACGACGCTTGTGTGGCCGGAAGTTACCGATGCCGCCGGAAGAACTTACAGGTTCGGAAAGGAAGGATACAGGGACACTCTTTGTGGGTTAATAGAGGAGGTGGTTTCCGATGTCAGTATCTCGACTGAAGAAGTCATCAAGATTTCGTTCAAGAACGGCTCGCTCTTGCGAATACCTCTAAGGGAACACACGCTCCCAGGTGAAAGGGCGATTTTCACCGCGCCAAAGCATCAGTTATTCGTGTGGTAGCACTCTACTTACGCATTCGCGCCAGCAACTCCGCCGACGATCCCGCCGGCCCACAAGGCAAACGGCAACAAGAGGCTGCGGATTTGTTAAGCGCGAATGGCCTGAACCCTGAGTTTGCCGACTCGTTTGAAGCGCCGATTACAGCATGACTACCAGAGAAAGACCCTAGGATTGTCAAGCTGATTGGGATCCCCCCTTCGGCAAGCTCAGGTTTCGGGATTTCAGAAAATGCTCTGACTGCTGATTGCTGACTGCTCTTTTGCGCTACAATGTCGCCATGCCTTTCCGTCCCGCTGCACCTGCCTTCGCGGCCAAGAAAACGACCAAGGCTCCGCCACCCGATGATACCGGCATGGAAGCGGCCTACCTGAAAGCTCTGGGCGAGAAGCAGACGCCTGTGGTGCTGAAGCTCATGTCGGGCGAGATGTTCCGCGGTTGGATCGAGTACTATGACGTGGCCATGGTGCGGTTAACCCGTGAAGGCGCGCCCAATTTGTTTATTTTCAAGCACGAGATCATGTATATCTCCGAAGACAACGGACGCCGCAGTCGCTAATGGCCCCGCAGCCGGAATATCTGCCATCCATGCAAGAGCTGGCCCGCGAGGCGGGCGCGCTGCTGCTTTCCTACTTCGGCAAAGTCTCGATCGAATACAAAGGCGACGTCGATATCGTCACCGAAGCCGACCGCGCTTCAGAAAAGCTCGTAGTAGCGCGCATTCGCAAACAATGGCCGAGTCATGACTTGATTGGCGAAGAAGGCAGCCGCAACGAGACGGGCAGCGACTTTCGCTGGTACGTCGATCCCCTTGATGGAACAACGAACTTTGCCCATGGCTACCCTGTGTTCTGCGTTTCCCTGGGACTCGAATACAAAGGGCAGCGTATTGCCGGCGTGGTCTACGACCCTTGTCGCGACGAGATGTTCGCCGCTGAAAAGGGAAGTGGCTCGCGGCTGAACGGACTGCCCATCCACGTTTCCAAGACGGCGCGGCTGGCGGAAAGCCTGGTGGCCACGGGATTTCCCAGCCACAAACGCCACAAAAACCCGAACATCCACTTCTATCACCAGATCACCCTGCGCTCGCACGGCGTGCGCCGAGCCGGTTCCGCTGCCCTGGACCTTTGTTATGTCTCCTGCGGGCGCTTCGACGCATTTTGGGAGTTCAACCTGAATTCCTGGGACACGGCCGCCGGCGTCCTGCTCGTGGAAGAAGCCGGCGGCAAGGTCACCAACTTCAGCGACGCACCTTTTTCGATCGACAGCCGCGAGCTGCTGGCCACCAACACTCTGCTCCACCAGGAAATGCTCAAGGAGTTTGCGGAGATCTTTGCGGGACGAGTGGAAGGACTGCCGTCGGCTGTCGAGTATTTGCGATCGCGCTAGGCTAGTGCTGTTTTTCTTGAGGCGCGTTGCCTCGCAGCTCTGCCAGCGCCTCCTTTGCATCGGAGGAATTAGGGTTCAACTTTAAAGCCTGCTCGTAGGCGGCGATTGCCCTGTCCTTTTGCTCATTCTTCTCGTAGGCATAACCCAAAACCAGCCAGACTCGATCGTTAGTCGGTTGTTCCGATGTCAACTTTTCCAGGATCTGAATCGCCTGGGGATAGTCTTGGCTTTGCAGAGCTCGTCTGATTGCAGCTTCAGGATTGGCTTGCCCTTTGACTTGCACCAACCTTGAACCCAGCACGGTCATGATGAGAGCTACCAGAACGATAGTGATCCACTCGAAGCTCTTCTTGCCGGATGCAGATGCCGTCGCCAGAGGCGCACCGAAAATCAGCCCCGTGAGCAAGCCGCCCAGGTGGCACATGTTGTCGATCCCCACGCCCACGCTCACCAGACCAAAGCCGATTGCCAGATTGAAGACAACGAAAAACGTAAGACTGCTGAAGATCGATCGTCGCTCGAAAGAGGAAACGGCGACGTGGCCAAACTTAATGCCGGATAGGATTGCTCCAGCGATGCCGAAAACTGCCCCTGAAGCCCCCACCTCGAATTGATGGGGATTCCAAGCAAGAGTCAACATAGCGCCGCCGACGCCCGTGAGAAGGTAGACAGCAAACGTTACCCAGCTTCCAAAAAGCTTTTCGGAGAGTCGACCCAGACTCCATAACGCCCACATGTTGAATGCAATGTGATATATGCCGCCGTGAACAAAACCCGCAGTTACCAGGCGCCAATATTCGCCTCCGAGGGTCAGTGGTCCATAATTCGCGCCCCAGCGCAGAAGGTTCTCGGGGCCGAAGGTGGCCGCGCCGCCGGTAACAAACATACCGAGAAGCACGGCAAGGTTGATGGCAACCAGCGCGCTCGTTGCCGGGGAATCCCGAAAGGTGCCAGTGCTCATACCCCGACGCGCGCGGCTGGTGGCTCGCCCGGCGCAACGGTCACACAAGACCGGGGCGACTCCTTCTTCGTTGACGGCGAGTTCGGCGCCGCATTTCAGGCAATTCGGCATAACTGTACAGGATAACAGTCCTCGCCAAATTCCTGGCCATGACTCTGGAGCCGGACCGAACACAGTGCTCCGTGGCAGCCGGTCGCGAACGTCCTCGGTTTGCGAAAACCTGCAACACGGAGGACAGAGTAAGCGGAGGATTGGTCGTCGGCTGCGGGATCGAACTCCAGCCAGCGTAGGAATCCGAGCTTCCTCCGTTGCCTCCTGACCTCCGTGTTGGAGATTTTGGGTTTCTGCAGGCCCTTAACGGAGAGTGGGCAAGACGACGGTACTCATAACTTTTTCCCATTAAGAAAAATGAAACCGACTATGCCTCGCAGGGGTAACGTGAAGTAGAGGGAGATCATGAGCCTCCTGGAACGGTTCACACAGGGCGATGCAGAGGCGTTTGAGGATCTGTTTCGCCAGTTCCAGGGCCGGGTTTTTGCTTGGATAGTTCGCATTGTCCGCGATCGTGGTGTGGCGGAAGACCTGACGCTCGAAACGTTCTGGCGCATTTACCTGGCGCGGGCACGGTTCCGGCCGGACGGCAACTTTGGCGCATGGGCGTTTCGAATTGCAACAAACGTAGCGCTCAAACATCTCCGGCGGAGACGTCTTGAGGAGGCCTTGCCTGGCGATATCGCGCAAGAGGATTTGCCCGATGCGGCGGTGCAGCAAGAGGCCGGAGAACAGATCCGTCGCGCCGTAGGGAAATTGCCCGCCAAGCTGCAAGTTGTGGTCATGCTGGCGCTGGTAGAAGACCGACCGTACCAAGAGATCGCGGACGCCCTGGGCATCGCCGTGGGGACAGTGAAGTCGCGAGTCTTTCGCGCGGTCCGCATGCTGCGGAAGCATTTGGAAAAGATGGGAGTGGAACATGCAGGAACACGACGTTGAAACGGTTCGCGAAGCTGTAAAACTCGCGTTCCCGGCGGTCGATCAAGATCTCGGTCGCGATCTTTGGCCGGTGATGTCGCGGCGCATGAAGCCGGCAGCTCGGGTTGTCCCCTGGTACGACTGGGCTCTCGCCGGGGCCGTAGCCGGCATGTTTGTCTTCTTTCCCAAACTGATGTTGCTGCTGGCTTATCACTTGTAGATGGAGGTCATCATGAATCAGCATCCGTATTTGCGCGCGTACATGGCCGGCATTGCGGTGCCAACGGCCCTCCTGCTCGTCGGGATGACAGTCTTTTGCATCGCCCGATTCGCCTTCAAAGTGCCCCTGCCCATCGAGCGGGCGATTATCTTTCCCCTGACGATCATCCCTAATGCTTTCGGACTTTGGAACATGCTGTACCTGAAGCTGCGTCCCCACTGGAGGACACCCATTGGGCTGCATGGCGCCCTGCTTCCGGTCTTTCTAGGGCCGATCGGTTTCACAATAGCCACGGCGCTGGGCTTTGTCCGGGCCACAGAGCACGGACTGCTCGCTTTCGACGTGATCCACATCCCGTATTGGCGGCTAGTGGTTGCTCCTTTCGTCGCCATCGCGATCTACTATCTGCTTTGGAAGTACGTAGTCGGTTTCCTGAATCGAGAGGTGGGGATTG
>WNFJ01472790.1_pt1 | contig 30958 bp, 33 predicted proteins | sample 5400461 | NCBI WGS metagenome assembly WNFJ01 (sample SAMN13153349, study PRJNA577476) | soil metagenome | isolation source: 115 cm saprolite on Douglas fir-dominated hillslope | place: USA:California | collected 2013-09-17
GAGCCAGGTCAAGGATTTCCTAGGCCTCACGATGGGCACCATCCCCGCCGACTTCATCGGGAAGTGGCGGGCCGTGGCCGGACATTTCGGGTCTTTCAACCCCTGGGCCCTGCTGGTAGCGGGCGTCGCCCTCGTCATCATTATCGGCTGGCCGCGGCTCAACCGGCGCATCCCGAGCCCGTTCGTGGCGCTCATTGTCACCGCGGGGCTGGCTCGCGTGCTGCATCTGCCCGTGGAAACGATCGGCACGCGGTTCGGAGCGGTCCGCGCTGCGCTCCCGATCCCGGGGTTGCCGCCGCTCTCCGCCAGCGCGCTGCCCGGCCTCATCGGGCCGGCCTTCACGATCGCCCTGCTCGGCGCCATTGAGTCGCTGCTCTCGGCGGTGGTCGCAGACGGCATGATCGGCGGCCGGCATCGCTCGAACATGGAGCTCGTGGCGCAGGGAGTGGCGAACATCGCCTCGCCCCTGTTCGGGGGGATGCCCGCGACCGGAGCGATCGCGCGGACGGCCACGAACGTGCGGAACGGCGGGCGCACGCCCGTCGCCGGCATAGCACACGCCGCGACACTCCTCATGATCACCCTCTTCGTGGGCCGCTGGGCGGCGCTCATTCCGATGCCGACCCTCGCGGCGATCCTTGTCGTGGTCGCCTACGGCATGAGCGAGTGGCGCACGTTCCGGGCTGAGTTCCGCGCCCCGAAGAGCGATGTCGCCGTCCTGCTCGCGACCTTTTTGCTGACGGTGCTCGTGGACCTCACCGTGGCGATCGAAGTGGGGATGGTCCTCGCGGCGTTCCTGTTCATGCGTCGCATGGCGGAGGTGACCAACATCAGCGCGATCACCCACGAGCTCCGCGATCCGCCCGACGACTTCGAGAGCGATCCCAACGCCGTACGTCGGCGCGCCGTGCCGCCTGAGGTCGAGGTGTACGAGATCAATGGGCCGTTCTTCTTCGGCGCCGCGGAGACGCTGCGGGACCGGCTCGAGGGGATCGCCGCCCGCCCAAAAGTGCTGATCTTACGGCTGCGGCACGTGCCGGCCATCGACTCGACCGGCCTCCACGCCTTACGCGACCTGGTGGCGCGGAGTCGCCGTCGGGGATCGCTGGTTCTGCTCTCCGACGTTCATGCGCAGCCCGTGGTCGCACTCGAGCGGTCCGGCCTGTATGAGGAGGTGGGGGAGGAGAACATTCACGGCAACATCGACGACGCGTTGGATCGCGCCCGGGAGTATCTGGGCCTGCCCCCGGTCGGGCGCCCTGCGTTCGCCACGCCAACCGTCGCTCGCGAGAAGCAAGGGACACCCGGCCCATAGCGGCGAGATCATCGCGCTGCCGTGCGACCGACGGGCTGGCGAACTGAGCAGGCGCCGGGGTGAGAGGCCCTCGGGTCGTGGAGCGGTCCGCCTCGTGGTCTGCGTGGGGCACGGCGCCCTAGCCGCGCCGCCGCATCACCTCCCACTGCCCCATCTGGCTCTCGACCGCCCCGGCGACATGTGTCGTGTAGGTTCCCGTAATCGTGTCGCCGCGGACCCGACCCTCGAATGCGGTGACGAGCTTCGCCCCCGTCTCGGGGTCGGCGTAGGGCGCGCGAGCCCCACTCACATGCCCCGCCGCGACGCGGACGAATCGGATAGTCAGCGCGGCGGCGCGCAGCGGCTCGGTTCGGGCGGGTGCCGATGGTCGCTCCCGGGCTTGAAGTGGCCGCCCGAAGCCGCGCGGGATCATGACTACATCCCCGTAAGCCGAATCGCGCAGCGCCGCGAGCGTGAACGAGATGGTGCCGGAGCGTCCTGTCGCTGAGCTCGTGTAGGACCCCTCCCACTGCCCCGCGAGCACCGCCAGGTCCGCGGCAGCGCCGACCAGGGGGATCGGGGTCTCTGGTCCGCTTGCGCAGGCCGCGTCCAAGATCACCAACAAGCCGGCCGCCGCCGTGCCGGCCAGGCGACGATGAGATCTCATAGGGAGCTCCCATGGGCTCGTTACGAAAACGGCGACGTTGGTTGCTCGGCGCGCCACGCCGCTCCTGCCGGAAGCGTCCGCCCTAGCCGGGGGCCCAAGTGGGGGGGCGTTAGCGAGGGCCCGGCCCGCTGCGCGGATGGAACAGGGCTCGCACGACGGCTGTCGCGTCGACGGCGATGAGCAGGCCGTCGAGCGGCAGTGCTTGCACGCCAACCACCATGCCGGCGGGCGGGTTGCGCTCGGGAAAGAAATCCGGCGCCGCCGCACGGACGACATCCAGGTCGCGCGGTGCGTAATTCACTACATAGACCGTGAGTCTCGCGACGTCGGCGGGAGCGGCCCCGGCGATCCGCAGCACGGTGGCCAGATTCGCGAACGCCTGAGTCGCCTGGGCCCGCAAGTCTCCGGGGCCAACCAGGTGGCCCGTGCTGTCGAGCGCGATCTCGCCCGACACATAAACGGTCGGGCCGATGCGCACTGCGTGGGTGAAGCCGGGCAGCGCCGTGAGGGTCCCAGGATTGATGTAGCGAGCCGCGACGGGATCCACGTCCCCGGGCGGTTGGAACCGCCCCGTCGGAGGCGCTACGCAGGCGGCCAACAGGGCGGCTGTCACAACCGTCGATTTGGCAAAGCGCATCGCTCGCTCCTCTGATCGGGGTGGTCGGTGGGCCGGGCCCGTCTGGGGCGAGCGCACCGCCCGCGGTGGTGCTGGGTCGTGCTCGTCCCCAGTGTGTATACGCTTCACCTCGGGCATAGTTCAAGCGACCGAGACGCCGGGAGACGGACGGCGCCGCGCCGGTGCCCCTTCCTCAGTCCCGCGGCACGGCGGCCGAGTCCGCCCGTTGCAACAGCGCGGCGAACTCGCGCAGCTCCGCCAAGCCTAGATCGGACACAATCCAGTAAGCGTACTCCCGCGTCGCCCAGTGTAGCAGGTGGTACCCGTTCCGGGCGGTCGCGCCGCCACCGCCGCTGGGCCCGCGGTCGGCCGGCCAAAGCAGCACGCTGATGATGTGCTGACGCCGGCCGTAGACGAGTGCCGCAACGGCGCGCCCGCTGACGTAGTCGAGCCGCCCGCCGAGCAGCGGGAAGCCGCGTCCTGAGAAGTCGTATACCGGAGGCGAGTAGTCGAGCTTGCCGTTGAACCATGGCTTCACCGTGTGCTGGTCGGAGGAGACCACGTCGGTCAAATGCCCGGGTTCCGGCATGAGGGAGCGTACATGGCTCGCGAGCACCTGGTCGGCGAGTGCGGCGCCAGCGGCCCGCGTCTCGGCGAATCGCCAGCTTCCCGCGGCGACCACGGCCAGGGATGCGGCCACGGCGAGCCCCGGCCACGCGACCAACGGGCCCCAGCGGCGGCGGGCGGGCGTCGCCCCCACCGCGCGCACCGCTGCCCGGACCCGACCGCGCAACGAGTCGGGCGCGCGCCAGGCGGGGACCTGCCGCCGGATCGCCGCGCTCAGCGCCAGACGGGCGTCGCGCAAGCGCGCGCAATCGTCACATTCACGGAGATGCGCCTCAAGGTCGCGCGCCGCCCCGGGGGTGAGCTCACCGTCGAGATAGGCGTCGAGCTGCAGTTGCAGCTCCTCGTGGGACATGTCAGCGCTCTCCCTCCGCGCTTAGGGCATCCTGCAACCGGCGGCGCGCGCGCGACAGGCGAGACATGACCGTGCCGATCGGCACGCCCGTGACCTCGCCGATCTCCTTATACGACAGCCCTTCGAGTTCGCGTAGCACAATGACCTCCCGAAACTCGGGTGGCAACCGGTCGAGGACCGCGTGCAAGGACTCGCGCGCTGCATCCCGGAGCAGCGCTGCCTCGGGGTTGTCATCGGCCACCGCTTCGCTGTGGAGCCGCTCGTCGAACTCGGCGGTGCTCTCGTCACCGCGCCGGCGGCGCCGCCAGGTATAGGCCGTGTTGCGCACGATCGCGAGCAGCCAGGCGCGACCGCCGCCGCTCTCCGCTCCCCGGAACCCGCCGAAGTACTTGACGGCGCGCAGGTAGGCGTCTTGCACCACATCCTGCGCGTCGTGGTCGTCGCGCGTCAGATAGCGCGCCAGCGTGTACGCGGCATCGAGGTGCGGCAATACGACGGCTTCGAAGCGCTCGAGCTCGGTCGGCTCCAAACCGGTTCCTCGGGGTGTCGCGAGACGCCTTCAGGGGAAGACTTCGCCATGACCCAGATTATTCCCGGAGGACTGAGTCCCGGGGGGCGACAGGCCTCCGGGAGACCCATTCTGGAGGCACACCCTTACCGGATGAAGATTGCCCCCATGGCCGGAGATATCACGTTGCTATGCGAAACGTCGCGGGGTGGTTGCGCGACCGGAACGGGCTGCCGCTACAACGACGCGGTGAGTCCGAGGTGGAAAGCCCCACCTAGGCTACGCGGCGTCGCGCAGCTGGCGCAGCACATACTCGAGGATGCCTCCATGCTGGTAGTACAGCAGCTCCTGCGGCGTGTCGATCCGTACGGTGACCTGGAATTGTGTGGTGGCGCCGTCCGGTCGCGTCGCCTCGACCACGAGCTCCTTGCCGTGCGGGAAGCCCTCCTGCAGTACGTCGGCGAGCCGCGCGACGTCGAACACTTCTCGACCTATCAGACGCAGCGTCTCGGGCGTCTGCGCCGCAAGGAATTGCAGTGGAAGGATTCCCATGCCCACCAGGTTCGAGCGGTGGATGCGCTCGTAGCTCTGGGCGATGACCGCCCGTACGCCCAACAGCCGCGGTCCTTTCGCCGCCCAATCGCGCGACGACCCAGCGCCGTACTCCTTGCCCGCGATGACGAGTAGGGGGACGCCCTCGGCCTGGTACTGCACCGAGGCGTCGTAGATGCTCCGCGACTCGCCGCTCGGGAAGTGTATCGTCACCGGCCCCTCGGTTCCTGGCGCGAGCAGGTTCTTCAGCCGCACGTTGGCAAACGTGCCCCGGACCATCACTTCATGGTTGCCGCGGCGGGAGCCATACGAATTGAAGTCCGCCGGCTGGACGCCGTGGGCGATGAGATACTGGCCGGCGGCGCTGGTCTTGCGGATCGAGCCCGCCGGAGAGATGTGATCGGTGGTGACGGAGTCGCCGAGCCAGCATAACACACGCGCCCCGCGCAGGTCGCGGATCGGCTGGGGCGTTGGCGGCATCCCGTCGAAATACGGCGCGCGGTGGATGTAGGTGGAGTCAGGCTCCCAGGCGAACAGTTCGCCGCCAGGCACGGGCAGGCTGCCCCAGCGCTCGTCACCCTGGAAAACCTCGCCGTACTCCTTGTGGAACATCGCTGATTTGATGGAGGACCGAACTACACGGTCCACTTCCTTAGCCGAAGGCCAAACGTCGCGCAGGTACACAGGCCTGCCGTCGGACGCCGTGCCGAGCGGATCTCGCTGCACGTCGAGATCGATCCGTCCCGCCAGTGCGTATGCCACGACGAGAGGTGGCGACGCGAGGTAGTTGGCACGGACCTCCTGCTGGATCCTCCCTTCGAAGTTGCGATTCCCCGACAGCACCGCGCAGACCACGAGCTCGCCCTCGGCGATCGCCGCGGAGACCGCCTCCGGGAGCGGTCCGGAGTTCCCAATGCAAGTCGTACAGCCGTACCCGACGAGGTGAAACCGCAGCCGCTCGAGGTAGGGCATGAGCCCGGCCTGCTGCAAATAGTCGGTCACTACCTTCGAGCCCGGCGCGAGGCTGGTCTTCACCCACGGCTGCACCTCGAGGCCGAGCTCCACCGCCTTCTTCGCCACGAGGCCGGCGGCGATCATCACGGACGGATTCGACGTATTGGTGCAGCTCGTGATCGCGGCGATGACCACCGAACCGTGGTGCAGTTTGCAGTCCACGCCGTTGATGGTGAGGGCGACGGGGGTCTGGTGCTGCGGGGGCGCTGTGACTTGCGTGGCCACGTGGCCGCCCTCCCCCTCCCACCGGCCGGAGTTTGGGGGCGCCACGGGCGGGGCGGGCTTCGCGAGGGTCGGGAGCACGAGCTGGAAACTGCGCGGGAGGTCGCGCAGCGACACGCGGTCTTGCGGTCGCCGCGGGCCCGCCAGGCTCGGCTCGACGGTGGCGAGGTCCAGCGCCAGGGTGTCCGAATAAGCGGCCTCGGGCGCATTGGCGGAATGGAAGAGACCCTGCTCCTTCATGTACGCCTCGACCAGCGCTACCTGCTCCCGCGCCCGTCCGGTGAACTCGAGGTAGCGGAGGGTCTCCTGATCCACGGGAAAGATTCCCACGGTGGCGCCGTACTCGGGCGCCATGTTCCCGATCGTCGCCCGATCGGCCAGCGGCAGGGTCGCGATGCCCGGTCCGTAGAACTCAACGAACTTTCCGACCACGCCCTTCTTCCGCAGCATCTCGGTAACGGTGAGGACGAGATCCGTAGCGGTGGCGCCTTCGGCGAGCTTCCCCGTGAGGCGGAACCCGACGACCTGCGGGATCAGCATCGAAACCGGCTGGCCCAGCAGGGCCGCTTCGGCCTCGATCCCGCCGACGCCCCAGCCGAGGACGCCGAGGCCGTTGATCATCGTTGTGTGGGAGTCGGTGCCCACGAGCGTGTCGGGGTACGCCTGCGGGGTCTTCCCTGCGGTGGTGAATATGACCCGCGCCAAGTATTCTAGGTTGACTTGGTGCACGATCCCCGTATCGGGCGGCACCACGCGAAATCCTTGGAACGTCTGCTGCGCCCAGCGCAACAGTGCATACCGCTCCCGGTTGCGCTGGAACTCGAGGTCAGCGTTGACCTGGAACGCCGTGGGCGTACCGAACTCGTCCACGATCACCGAGTGGTCGATCACGAGTTCGGCGGGAAGCAAGGGGGTAACCCGCCGGGGGGCGCCGCCCATCGCCTGCATGGCGTCGCGCATGGCGGCGAGGTCCACCACCGCCGGCACGCCGGTGAAGTCCTGCATCAGCACCCGGGCTGGCATGAACGCGATCTCGTGCTGCGGCGCCTCCTTGGGGTCCCAGCGGGCGAGCCGCTCGATCTCGTCGGCGTGCACCGTGCGGCCGTCCTCGCGGCGCAGCAGGTTTTCGAGCAGGAGGCGCAGCGAGTACGGGAGACGGGTTACGGCGAGTCCGCGCTGCTCGAGCGCGGCCAAGCGGAAGATCTCGAAGGCCCGCCCGCCCACCGTCAGCTGCCCCCGGCTGGCGAAGCTGTCGCGCGCCGTCATTCCACGCTCTTCACGTCGACGACGAAGTACTCGGTATCGCCAAAGCAGCTCGTGGGAATGCCCACATGCTGGTGGTATAGCAGCGCGACGCGCTTGCCAAGGGTCTGGTTGACGCGAGCCGCCACGGAGTCGCTGCGCACGGTGAAGTAGAACTTCTCCGGGATCACGCCGGGAATGGGAGCCATGGTAAGTTCCCCCTCCCACGTCTTACAGATCCACCCCTTCCGCGAGAACTTTTGCACGAACCCGGCGCGCTCCCCGGACGAGTAGTTCCAGGTGAGCACGGCCCATGTGTAGATCGCGAACAGCAGCACCGGCGTGAGGACGGCCCCGACGATGAGGAGTTTTTGTTTGCGGGAGAGGGCGAAGTTCACAGTAGTGGAATCTAGCGGAGCGGGTCGGGAGCGATAAGGTGCGCGGAGCGCCTCGTCGCGCCGATCCGCTCGGCCGGGCCGGCGACCGGGGATTGCGCGCGCCCGAGCGGGTTACGTCACGTCCGCGTCGTACCGCTCGGTGCGATAGATCGTAAACCCGCGTTTCTGGTAGTTCGGAAGCGCGTGCGGGTGGTCCAGGGTGCAGGTATGGAGCCAGACGCGCGCGGGCCGCAGGCTCCAGGCGTCGCGCACCGCGCAGGAGAGCAGATGTTTTCCGAGCCCCTCGCCGATGGCACCGGGCGCGAGGCCGAAGTAGGCGATCTCGACCGAGTCGTCGGCGGGCACCCGCCGCAGCTCGTACCAGCCCGCGAACGCCCCACCCCGGGTTGCCACGTGCAGCGTGATCTCCGGCTGGGCGAGGTGGGCGCGAATCTCTTCGTCGGTCCAGTCCCACCGGTCGCGCCAGTGATAGGCGGCGCCCACCGTGCGGTAGCAGTCACGGTACAGCTCAGGCGCGGGGCGCCTTACCCGCTCGACGACGAGATCGGGGAAATCGCCGAACGCCGGCGCGAACTGCGCCGACGCCGTGAGTTCCAGATACGTGCGGGTCGCGTGCATCTCACCGCGCGGTCACGTGGCGTCCGCCTCCGGGAGCGCCTATGTTTTCGGCCATGACCTTCAACCGCATGGGCACCGTCCCCCTGCCGCTGGCCTTGCACCTCGCGAGTTACACGGTGCTCGGCCTGTTCTGCTTCTTCGCCGGCGCGCTGAACCTGATCGACCCCATGAAAATCCCCCACGGCCTGGTGTTCCTCGGCGTGTGCGGCTTCAGCTGGGGGTACGTCTTCGGGATCCTGATGGCGCGCAAGGAAGTCGTGTTGCTCGGCTTCCTCGCGAGCGCGGCGTGGCTCGCGGCGGCCTTGATCGGGGCCGCGCGCTTTTCATTCGACTGGCGGCTCACCACGCTGTGCGTCGCGTTGGGCGCCACCGGGCTCGTCACGCTGGGGGTGTACCGCCGACGCATCCTGGAGCATTGAGCCACCGAGACCGCTCGGGTGTGCGGCTCACCCGATCGCGCGGATCTCGACGCTCTCGGGCGCGGCAGGCAGCTCCACGACGAACCGTGCTCCACCCAATTCGGAGTCCTCGAGCCATATTTTGCCGCCCACCTCGGTGACCACGCGCTGGCAAATCGCGAGGCCGAGACCAGTGCCCTCATCTGGTCCCTTCGTGGTGAAAAATGGATCGAAAATGCGGGCACGGATCTCGCGTGGGATGCCCGGGCCCGAGTCCTCCACCACGATGCGCACCCATCCTTCGCGCGCCTGGGTGCGCAGCCCGATCACCGCCGGCGTCCGGCCGCGCACGGCGTATTCAGCGTTGGTCACGAGGTTGATCACCACCTGCTGCAGGTCCTGGCCGAGGCCGAGGACCGCCGGCGCGGCGTCGTCGAGCTGCGTCCGGAACTCTACGCTCTCGGCTCGCAGCACTCGCTGCCGGATCTCGGCGACGTCGTGCACGAGGTCGTTCATCTGGACTCGCGTCGGCGTCGTGTCGGCGCGGCGGGCCAGGCGGAGCAGGCTGCGCACAATGCGGGCCGCGCGATCGACCTCGCGCGTGATCGTCGCGGCGGTGGTGCTCGTGTCCGGATCCCGGCTCGCCCGCCCCAGGAGCTCCGCTTCCATGCGGATCGCGGCCAAGGGGTTGTTCACCTCATGCGCGACGCCGCTGGCAATCTCGCCCACCGTAGCCAGCTTCTCGCGCGCGATGAGCTCGCGTTGAGCGCGCAGCTCGTCGGTGCGGTCGTACAGCGCCACGAGCAGGCTGTCCGGCCCCACGCCCGAAAGCCCCGTCACGGTGCAGTCGCAGATGCGGCGGTCTCCGGACGGCTGCGACACGAGCACGCGCCCGTGCCACGGCTCCCCATCCCGAGGTCGTGCCAAGACGAGATGGAGCGAGATCTCGCTCGGCGACAAGCCCAGCGCTTCGAGGTGCGTCCCCAAGGCCCGCGCCTCCGCGGCGATGCCGAACAGTCGACATCCCGCCTGGTTGAGCTGTTGGATGCGGCCGTCGCGGTCCACCAACGCCATCGGCAGCGGGCTGCCGTTGACCATCGCGTGGGCCCGCTCGGCGGCGGCCCGCGCCCCGCTCACCGCCTCCGAGAGCTCGAGCCCGCCCGCGATGTAGGCGGCGACCGCCGCGAGGTACTGCAGGTCTAGGAGCCCGAATGGGGGTGGATCGTCCGCCCCGGGTTGAAGATAGCGGACGACGCCGACCGCGCCCGCCACGCCGCTCGAGGTCTTGAGCGGCGCGATCATCGCCGCCCGCGCGGTCCCCGACGGCGAGAGCAGGTGCACGGCGTCCGCTTCGGCGAGGATGTTGTTGGTAAGCAGCGGCTCGCCCGTCCGGACCACGCGCCCCGTTGTGCTGCCGTGCAAGCCGAGCTCGAAGCCGTCGAACTCGGCGCATTCCCCAACCGTCGACACCACGCGCAGCGATTCGCTGCCCGCGTCGCGCAGCGCCACGTAGGCGCCTTGCCCCTCCACCAGGCTCGCCACACTCCGGAGGGTGTAGTGGAGCAGGAGGTCTCGCTCCGGTGCGGCGAGCAGCCAGCGCGACAACTCCACGAGGAACGTCCCCAGCCGACGCTCGCGCTCCAGGCCGATGCGGCGCCCGACCATCACGGCCAGATGTGAGGCAATCTCGATCGTAGAGCGGAGCACGTCGGCTGGGAATCCCTCCGGGAGCCCTTGGAACCGCACACTCACGTGGCGCCCGTCGGCATCGTGATAGTCCGTGAGCAACGACTCCCGATCCTGGCTGGGCGCGCCTGCGCGCAGAGTGCCGGATTCGTTCAGCCCCTTGTAGCTGAGCTCGACCTGCGCCGCGCACCACTGGCTGAGGATGTCAGTCGCGGCCTGCCAAAACGCCTTGGTGTGCTTGGCCTCACCTGCCGCCGCGAGAAGCCGCCGAATGGGGTCAAGCATGCCAGGCTTCCGGCCCCTCCGCAGGGGAGCGCTGCGCGCGCTGAGTCATGGGTTGGTCGGCCGGATGTCGAGCTCACTCACCATGGCCCGCTCCGCGGCCGTGAGCGTCGCAAGCACGGCTTGCGCTACGTCGTCGGGCTGCAGTACACGTTCGCGATTCGCCCGGGGTCGGCTCGCGCGGTCCCCAAACCCGGTGTCGACCGATCCAGGGCAGATGGCCACGACGCGCACCTGGTGCTTGCGGACCTCCAGCATCAGGGCCCTTGAGAAACCCAGCACGGCGTGCTTCGAGGCGCAATAGCCGGTGCCCCCCTCAACGCCGTTCTTCCCAGCGAGCGACGCGACGTTCACGATCGTCCCGCCGCCCGCTTCCGACATCCCGGCGAGGAAGGCGCGCGTGACGAGATACAGCGAGCGCACATTGACCGCCATCATTTCATCCCACTCGGCGAGGGTGAGCGTGGCGAGTGGCTTGAAGTGCGCGAGTCCCGCATTATTTACGAGGATCCGAGCGGGGCCGCGCTCGAGGCTCACATAGCGGGCGAACGCCGTGACACACTGGGGGTCCGACACGTCGCACGGCATCCCGACCGCGTCCATGCCGGCCGCCTTCAGCTCCCGCAGCGTGGCGTCGACGTTCGGCGCGTGGCGTGCGCAGATCGCAAGCCGGGCCCCCGCCCGCGCTAGCGCGAACGCGATGGCGCGGCCGATCCCCGCGGTGGCGCCGGTTACCACCGCCACTGCACCCGCTAGGTCCATGGGTGCCAAATATATGACGGACCACGCGGTACGGCCGCTCGGGAACCGAGCGGTGTTTTCAAGGGCGTGAGCCTAGAGACTGAGCAGGACGAGCAGGTCCTCGACGCCTATTCCCGGGCCGTCATCGGCGCGGCGGAGACGGTGGGCCCGGCCGTGGTCAGCATCGAGGTGCGGCAGCGCCTCGAGCGGCGGGGCCGGCCCGGGCGCGAGGTGCCCGGCCAGGGCTCGGGGTTCGTGTTCACGCCGGACGGCTTCATCCTCACCAACAGCCACGTCGTCCACGACGCGACCCGTATCGACGCCGCCTTCGCTGGCGGCGAGCGGTTGCGCGGGCAGCTCGTGGGCGACGATCCCGACACCGACCTGGCCGTCGTTCGGGTCGAGCCGGGTGCACCCGCGGTAGCGGAGCTCGGCGACTCGGCGAGCTTGCGGGTCGGCCAGCTCGTCGTTGCGATCGGGAACCCGCTCGGGTTCGAGAGCACAGTGACGGCAGGCGTCGTGAGTGCGCTGGGCCGCTCGTTTCGCTCGGTGACCGGTCGGCTGATCGACGACGTTATACAGACCGACGCCGCGCTCAACCCGGGGAGTTCCGGCGGACCGCTCGTCGATGGGTGGGGGCGCGTGGTCGGCGTGAACACGGCCGTTATCCTTCCGGCCCAGGGAATCTGCTTCGCGGTCGGGATCAACACCGCGAAGGTCGTGACCGGCCAACTGCTCCGCCACGGCAAGATCCGTCGCGGCTGGATTGGCGTGGCGGGCCAAACGGCGCCGCTGCTGCGCCTGGCGCAGCGGGCGCACGGGCTCGACTCCCGGAGTGGTGTGCTCGTTACCGGCGTCGAACCGGGCAGTCCGGCCGCGCGGGCGGGGCTCGCGACCGGCGACCTGATCGTCGGGTTCGACGGCAAACAGGTCGCCGGCATCGACGACCTCCACCGGTTGCTCGTAACCGAGCGGATCGGCGAACGCGCGACCATCGAGGTGCTGCGCCGGGCCGACAAACTCACCCTGACGATCATCCCCGAGGAAACCACCGCCCGTACTACCTGAAAGGACACGCGCATGGCGACCAAGACCGGCGGCCCGCAACGGCCGCTCACCGTGGGCACGGCGGCGCCCGATTTCACGCTGCCGAGCACGCCCGATCGCGCCATCTCGCTCCGCGAGTTCCGCGGCCGGCCCGTCATCCTCGCCTTCTATCCCGCGGACTGGAGCCCGGTGTGCGGCGATCAGATGGCCCTCTATAACGAAGTCCTGAGCGAATTCCAGCGCTACGGGGCGCAGCTCCTCGGCGTCTCGGTGGACGGACCGTGGTGCCACCTCGCGTTTGCCAGCGACCGCAAGCTTCGCTTCCCGCTGCTCGCGGACTTCGAGCCGAAGGGTGCCGTGGCGCGGCAATACGGCGTCTACCGCGCGCGTGACGGCTTTGCTGAGCGCGCGCTCTTCGTCATCGACGGTGGCGGCATCATCCGCTGGCGTCACGTTTCACCCCCGAGCGTCAATCCCGGAGCCGACGGGATCTTGCGGGCCCTCGAAGAGTTGGCCGGCGCCGCGCACCTCGCGTGAGCAAACGTCAGGAGGCGGCCACGCTGACCATGGCGGTCGGCGACCGGGACCACATTCGCGGCTCCGTCACAGCGCCCGTCACCCTGGTCGAGTACGGGGACTACGAGTGTCCCCACTGCGGGCAGGCCTACCCGATCGTGAAGCGGCTCCAGGACCGGTTGGGTCCCCGCTTGCGGTTCGTGTTCCGGAACTTCCCGCTGCGCGAGACGCATCCGCACGCCGAGCACGCCGCCGAGGCGGCCGAGGCAGCGGGGGCGCAGGGCGGCTTCTGGCAGATGCACGATCGGCTGTTCGAGCGACAGTTTGCCCTCGACGACGACAACCTCGTCGAGTACGCACGGGACCTGGGCTTGGACGCGGAGCGCGTGCGCCGCGAGCTCGCCGCGGCGCTGTACGAGGCGCGGGTGCGCGAGGACTTCCGGAGCGGCGTTCGGAGCGGGGTGAACGGCACGCCCACGTTCTTCATCAACGGCACGCGGCACGATGCGGCGTGGGACGGCGACACGTTGCTCACCGCCCTGGAGCGCGCCGGGTAGCTAGACCCGAATCGCTCCGGGGAACCGGCCGGGATCAGCCGCGAATCCCGGGAACACCGCGGAGAGATCGGCGGCGCCGAGGTGGCGCGCGAGGATTTCGGCGAACAGATCACGAAAATCCGTGGCCACCGCCACGTCCCGCCCTTCGAAGCGCCGCGCCAGCTCGAGCCCCGGCCATTGCCCCACCATGCGCCCGCCGTTGACCGGCCCGCCCAGTACCAGCATCGCCGTGGCGTGTCCGTGGTCGGTGCCAGCGTTGCCGTTCTCGTGGATCGTGCGGCCGAACTCCGACATGGTGAGCACCACGACGTCCCGCAGCCGTTCCCCCAGGTCGCGCGCGAACGCGGCGAGCGAGTCTCCGAACTCGCCGAGGCGCGCCGCCAGCTGGCCCTCGCTCGCTCCCTGGTTCACGTGCGTGTCCCACCCGGTCACGTCGGCGAACGCCACCTGGAGTCCGACGTCGGCCTTGATCAGTTGGGCGATCTGCAGCATCGCCTTCCCGAATCGGCCGCGCGGATACGTCGCGCCGTTCGCTGGCTGGTACTGCGCGGGATCGACCCGCTGCAACACCTGCACGGCTTGAAACGCCTCCTGGGAGGAAGTGGACAGGAGTCCCGTCGCCGCGCCGGCGTACAGTTCCTGGAACGCCCGCGTCAGTCGGTCGCGAGCCGCCGCCTGTGGCACGCGCAGCCCGAACGCTTGCAGGTCGTCGATGGCCAGGGCGGGCGCCGTGCCGGCGAGGATGCGCGGCAGCTGGGGCCCGAATGCGACGGCGCGGAAAGGCGTGTCGACGTGTTCGCGATCGTGCTGACAGTAGCGGTTGAGCCAACCGTCGGCCGTAGCCTTCACGCCGGGCGTCCCCGACTCCAAGTAGTCCTGCGCGTCGAAGTGACTCCGCGTCGCGTCTGGTGAACCGATTGCGTGGATGGCGGCGAGACTCTTGTTGTCCCACAGTGGCTTCAGGGCCGCGAGCCGCGGATGCAGGCCGAAATACCCGTCCAGGTCGACCACGTCCCGAGCCGGCACCGCGATCCGCGGGCGCTCCCGGTAGTAGGTGGCATCCCCGTGCGGCACGACCATGTTGAGCCCGTCCACGGCACCGCGCTGGAACAGACAGACGAGCACCGGGCGGTCGGAGGCGCCGGCGGCCGGGCGGGTCGAGGCCAACGCCGCGCGGGCGAGGAACAGGGGATCGAGGCCGAGGCTGAACAAGGCCAGCCCCCCCGATTTCACGAACACGCGTCTGGTTATCGGCATGCGTCGCTCACTCGCTTTCGTCGCCCCGCGCCCGCTCCGGGACGGATCACTGGCGCTGAAACTCCGGGCCCCCGATCGCCAGCCCCACCGCGAGCGCGCGCGCCGGGGCGGGCTCGCGAACGTCGGCCAGCTGTTCGCGGATCACGCGCTTCGTATTCTCCGACATCGCCCCGCCCAGCATCCCGTCGTTGACGGCGGCGACCAGCTGTTCGGCGTTCGCCGTCAACGGCACGAGCGAGTCCAGCGTGACCGTGGCACCGGGGAGCCTGTCTGCCGCGAGCGCGACGGCGGCGTTCATGCGGTCCAGCAGCGCCCCGCTGTTCACCCACGCCGCCTCCGTTTCCGGATACCCGTCCGGGGCCACGTGCAGGTACAACGGCTCGCCGAGCCGGGCCACGGCCTGCGCGAGGCGGAGCGTCGTATCGGGGTCGGCGCCGAGAGCGCGCGCGGCGCTCACCACGAACTTGAGCGGTGTCTTCGTCTTAGCGCGGATGTTCGCGGGCGCCCAGAAGTCCGGCGAGGTAACGATGGCACGCAGCACCTCTCGGATCTCGCCGTGCGAACGTTTCCAGGCGGCGACCGCGTCGTCCACGCAGCCGTCCGGCGGCTGGTCGTTCACGAACCGTTCGCACAGCTGGCGGCTCACGTGATGCAGCGTGGCCGGGTGGTTGGCGAGCAGCTTGAGGAGGCGCCGTCCCTCGTCCATCCCGTGGCCACTCGGGAACTTCACGCCCATCACCATTTTCTCGCCGTAATCGTGCGCCCAGTCGTGAAACTCGAACGCGCCGCCTCGCTGCGGCGGCCGGATGCTCCAGCCGGTGAGGATCCGCGCCACGTTGATCACGTCTGGCTGCCCGTAGCCGCCATCGACACCCACCGTATGGAGCTCGAGCAGCTCGCGAGCGTAGTTCTCGTTGATCCCCTGGGGCATCCGCGGCGGTGCGGGCCGCCGCATCGAATCGGGTTCGAGCGGCTCGCGCGGTCGGGGGAGTGCGGGTCCCCGCCCGAACAGCGGCCGAGCTCGAAGCCGGGCGTGGGCGGGCGGTTCCGCGCCCGGCACGACGCTCTCCCAGTTGTCGAGGTAGAAGAGCATCGCGGGACTCTGCGCCGTGGCGATCAGCAGCTCCTCGAAGCGGCCCAGCGCGCGCGGGCGGATGACACGCTCGACGTACTCCGGCGTCAGGAACCGGTCTGCGCCCTTCGCGGCGTACACGTTGAAGTGATTGGTCCAGAAGTCGACCATCACTTCGTACAACTGTCGCTCGGACAGGGTGGCGCGCACGACGGCCAACTGCTGGAGCTCGGCGGCGAGGCGACGACCGCGCAGCTCGAGCGGCGACGGGCGCCGTTCTGCGAGGGTGTCCCGGGTGGCACCTGCCGCCTCGCGTCGCCGCTCGCGCTGCGCGTCCACGTACACCCGCGCCAAGTCGGCGCGATCGTAGCGGAGGAGCTCAAACTGCTCTTCCCGGCCGGCGAGTGCCCCGTCGTCGATGCGGTCGGGCGCGAGCTGCTGGTCGATCCACGGCATCACGCCGGCTGCCGCCACGCGCGCCACTTCGCCCGGGCGCGGACCGTAGGCGAGGCGGTTCAGCACGTGGAGCGCGGAATCGCGCGCGCTCAGCGCCGGCTGCTGGGCGGCCGCGGCGCGGCGCGGCGGTCGGGGCGGCCGCGCCCCCAGCACCAGCGGCGCCGCGCCGAGCACGAGATAGCGCGCCAGGAGGCGGTATTTCATACGGTTATATTGACGCACGACCCCTTGGAGAAGTTAAGCTAGTGACGGCCCCACGCTTCATCCCCCACGGCATCCGCCCGCCGCCCAAGAGCCTGCTCTCGGGTCCCGACGGCAAGCCGCCGACGTGGAGGGAGCGGCTCGACGCCCTTAAGTACGTCCCGCCGCTCCTCAAGCTGGTGTTCGAGACCCACCGGGGGTACACCGTGGCGATCCTTGGGCTGCGGGCCATTCGGTCGTTCGTGCCACTCGCGGTGCTGTGGGTCGGCAAGCTCATCATCGACGGCGTCGTGGCGGGCGTGCGCACGCGGGCCGGCGGCGGCGTGGTGGACTGGTGGTACCTGGGAGGCCTGGTCGGGCTCGAGCTCGGCATTGCCATCGCCGGTGAGGGGCTCGCACGCCTGTCGTCGCTGCTCGAGAGTCTGCTCGGCGACCTGTTCTCGAACCGCCTCAGCGTGCGGCTGATGCAGCACGCCGCGACCCTCGACCTCGCGCAATACGAGGACGCCGAGACCTACGACCACCTCGAGCGGGCGCGCCGTCAGACGGTGGGGCGCATCGGGCTGATCGCGCTGCTCTTGTCCACGGCCCAGGACCTGGTGACGCTCGCCTCTCTCGCGGGCGTGCTGCTGCTGCAACTGCCGTGGCTGTTGCTGCTGCTCTTCGTGGCCGTGGCTCCTTCCTTCCTTGGCGAGACGCACTACGCCGCGCTCGGCTATTCCCTGCTGTTCCAGTGGACTCCGGAGCGGCGCTTGCTCGACTACCTGCGCTATGTGGGGGCGTCGGATGAGATGGCGAAGGAGGTGAAGCTCTTTACGCTCTCCGACTTCCTGGTGGGCCGCTACGCGAAGCTGTCCGACCAGTTCTACGACGCCAACAAGAAGCTCGCCATCAAGCGCAACATCGTCTCCACCTTGTTCGTGACGGTGGGGACCCTCGGCTACTACGGCGCCTACGCCGTGACGATCTACCTCACGGTGCTGGGTCGGTTCACGATCGGCGCCCTCACGTTCCTGGCCGGCTCGTTCCGTCAGAGCCGGGACCTGATCCAGCGCATCCTGCTGTCGGTGTCCCAGGTCTTCGAGCAGAGCCTGTACCTGTCGGATCTCTTCACGTTCTTCGATGTGCAGCCCCGCGTGACCTCGGCTCCGGGAGCGCGCCCCGTGCCTGTCCCCGTCCGTGAGGGGTTCGACTTCCGAGATGTCGGCTTCCGCTACCCGGGCTCCGAGCGGTGGGCGGTGCGGCACCTGACGTTCCGATTCACGCCCGGCGAACGCATCGCCCTGGTAGGGGAGAACGGGGCGGGAAAAACGACGCTCGTGAAGTTGCTCGCCCGGCTCTACGACCCCGACGAGGGCCGCATCCTGCTCGATGGGGTCGACCTGCGCGAGTACGATCTCGCCAGTGTGCGGAGCAACATCGGCGTCATTTTTCAAGACTTCGTGCGCTACGACTTCGTCCTCAAGGAGAACATCGGCGTCAGCCAGGTGGACCAGCTGGACGACGACGCTCGCGTCCGGGAAGCAGCACGTCGCAGCTTGGCAGACACGGTCGCGAGCCGGCTAGAAAACGGCTACCAGCAGATGCTGGGCCGGCGGTTCGACGGAGGTGTGGAGCTGTCGGGCGGGGAGTGGCAGAAGGTAGCGCTGGGACGCGCCTACATGCGCGACGCCCAGGTCTTGATCCTCGACGAACCGACGGCCGCCCTCGACGCGCGCGCCGAGTACGAGGTGTTCCTACGTTTCGCCGAGCTCACGCGTGGGCGGATGGCGGTGTTGATCTCGCATCGCTTTTCGACGGTGCGGATGGCCGACCGGATCCTCGTGCTTCAAGGCGGGGAGCTCGTCGATCAAGGGACGCACGAAGAACTCCTGGCGCGCCGGGGCCTGTACGCGGAATTGTTCAACCTCCAGGCGGCGGGCTATCGCTAGGGCCCCTGCTGGTCGCCCCCTCGAACGTGTAGCACCAGGCCTCCCCTTCCAGGACCGTCTCTCCGCCCTCGCGGGTGACCTGGATCCCGAGGTGGCACACCGGCTTCGTCGGATGAACACTGCGGACCTCCACCTCGGCGGTGACGGTATCGCCAATGTAGACCGGCGCGGTGAACTTCCAATTCTGGCTGAGGAACACCGTGCCTGGGCCCGGCAGGTCCATTGCGACGAGGGCGTGCAGCACGCCGGTCGTGAGGCCGCCCTGGACCACCAGCTTCCCGAACTTCGTCCGCGCAGTGAACTGCCGGTCGAAGTGCAGCGGGTTGTAGTCGCCCGTTAACCGGGCGTAGGTCGCGACGTGCTCGGCGGTGAGGGTCAGGCGACGCCGCGCCCGCTGCCCGACCTCGACGTTCATCCACCCGCCCCGAGCTGCGGCGACGGCGCGTCTCCCCAATAACGCTCTCGCAGGATCCCGACATGGTGACGCTCGTGCCCGGCGATGACGTAGGCGAGGGCGCGGACGGAGATCTCGTAGCTGTTCGCGGTCCCGCGCCGCGCCAGGGTGGCAGGGTCGAAGCTGCGGAACAGCGCCAGCGTGCCCCGCCGTACCTGGTCGAGCTCGGCGGCGAGCGCCGGTAGCGAGCGCGCGTCGAAGTGTCCGGCTGGCACCCAGGCCTGCTCGTCAAATCCCGGCAGCGCGGTGGCATCGGCGCGCGCGAATCGTAAGGCCCGATAGGCGAATACTCGCTCGCTGTCCATCAGGTGCCCCACGACCTCCTTCACGCTCCACTTGCCGGGGGCATAGCGGTGCAACGCCTGCGTCTCCGACAGTCCCGCAAGGAGCCGTTGCGTCCCGCGACCCTGCTCCTCCAGGATCCGCAACAGGTCCCCCTCGGGGACTTGTGCCACGTAGGTGCGGTAGAACGGCGCGTATTCGGTCGGGTCGGGCCGGGTGAAGCCGAGGACGGTCACCTGGCTTGCCGCGGGGCTCGCGCTCCGATGGGCCGGCCGCGCCGAGGGCGCATCCGGGCCGGCCGCTCCTGAGCGTCGGGCATGCGCAGGATCAACTGCTCCAGGTGGTGCAGGTAGCGGGGGTTCCCGAGCTGACTGCGCAGCTCCCCGAGCAACGGCTGCAGCTTCGCATACACCATGATGTGTTCGCCATTGACATCGGCGAACATCTGCTCGTGGATAGCGCCGTCGAGCGCGAGCGCGGCGGCCATGTTCCAATAGCTCGTCACCATCCGATATCGGGCGCTCTGCTTTCCCCGGTAAACGGCCAGCACCTGCCGCGCGGTCGCGGGGTTAAAGCGCTCTCGAAACCAAGCCCGCGCCTCGCGCGGCATGGGCTCCCGGCGTAGGTCGTAGAGCTTGAGCAGCAGATCGGCGCTTTCATACTTCGTGGACACCGGCGACTCCGTCGGAAGAAGGGTCTTAGGCGGTGGCGCCATGAGCGCGAAACTACTCCCCGCCCCACCGACCCGCTATGCAGCGTCGCGCGCAGCCACCGGGACGCCCCGCTAACTCCCTGTGGCGAACCCCACCGCGCCAAGTTCCACGAGCCCGTCCAGGGTCGTCGCGAGCTGCGGGATCTCCAGTCCGGCGCCCCGCGCGAGGTCGGCCAGTGAGCGCTTGCCGTCCGCCAGGTCGAGCACGGCGGCCACCACGTCGTCCGTGCGGGCCACCGCGACGCGTCCGTGGCGTGAGCGCGCGATGAGCACCTTTGTGGCCCGCACCGGCGCCTGCGGCACGTCGGTCCACGGCCGCAGCAGTTGGGGCAGCACCACCGGCAGATCGTGGGTCAAGGTGAGGACCACGGTGCCGGCCACCGTTTCCGGGGCTCCGGACGAGGTCCCGCGCTCCCTCGGCTCGGCGTCGCGCCAGACCCGGGGACCTGCCTCCACGGTCAGCATTGCTTCCTCATAGCGCAGCAGGTCGGCGAGATAGGGAATCCGCCCGTCAGCCGCTGCGACGTGCTCAACCACGAGCCGGGCGACTGCGCGCGCCGTGTCGCGGCTGCCGAGTACCGCGCGGGGGAGTAACGCCTCGAAGGCGGCGTGTTGGAGCACCGCCTCCGGCCAGCGGCGTGTCACGCGGGTCAGGGCTCGCGAGTACTTAAAAAAGTGCACGATCCGCTCGTAGTAGAAATGCCGCGCGAGGAACCGTGCGTAGCGCTCCATCCGCTCCGGATCGGCAAGGCCGCGTTGCCGCCACCCGGGCGACGCCCGGTAGGGCGCGTCCGCGAGCGCTCGGATCACGTCATCTTGCAGCGCCCGGTCGCTCTGCCGCTCGGTCACGGCAGCGCCGGCGGCCCGCAGGGCCGGAGTCGCACCACCGCCGTGCGGGCGTCCGACTCGAACTTCTGGCCTGAGACGTTACGTCCCTCGGTGATCGCGCCCGGCAGAGTGACATAGTCCACGAGGTCGCCGCATCCGCTCGCTTCGAGGTCGCGCACGATGTGGTCGCGCTCACGGTCGATATGGGGGTCGATCCGGTGCGTCGCCTGCGGTTTCCACGGCTTGAAAATCACTCCGACGTCCATGTTGGCCGCCCCGACCCACACGAGTGCCAGCGTGTCGAGCAGCCAGACCCGAACGTGGTGGCGGATGCGGACGTTGGGACCCGGGAGCTCATAGGCGAGATCCTGCGGCCGTCCTTCGAAATACTGCGTGCTCACCGGGGCGCTGATGGCGGGACGACTCGCGATCGCTGCGGTCACTTCCTTCGTGACCGCCAGTACCGACGCTTTGTGAGGGCGGAGCCAACCGGCACTCCGAAACGCGCTGTCGATGACCTGCGCACTGCCGAGCAGCAGCAGATTGACGGGGTCCCCGAGCAGGGTCCCCTTGCGGTTCTCGGAGCGGGGGACGAATCGCGGCAACGCCGGCAATTCCACCAGATCCCGATGAGCGGTGGCTGACTCGCAGCGGCCCGGGGCGGGCAGCACCAAAGGCTGCGTGAGCCGGACCCCGCCGACCTCGCCGGCGAGGATGCGCACGGGTGGCCCCCGGTGCACTAGCGCGTAGCCGCTGAGGATGGCCACGGGAATCGCTGCAATCTCTGTCGCAACCGCCAGGATTTTCTTACCGATGCCGACTACCGACGACTTACCGCTCGAGACGAGCCCGGAGTCCGTGAGCAGGCCGGTCTTGGCGTACTCGAGCGAATCGAGCACGCCAGCAATCGCCGCCCACTGGCCGGGCCGCACCTCGAGCGAGTCGAATCGCAGGCCGAGCTTGCCGTGCCGGCCAAACCCGCCGCCACCCTTCGAGACGACGATGCGGCCCTTCGCACGGAGGTAGGGAGGGAGCACGATACACGAGTCCTGCACCCAGGCGCCCATCGTCTGCACCAGCACCCGGGTGCCGACCGAGTCCCGGCCGCTCGTGATCGGCTGTAGGAAGCGGATCGGGAGGTGCGCACCCGCGGGAATCGCGACGTCCGCGAGCAGCAGGCTCAGGGCCGCCGCCGCGATGACTCTCACAGGGCCCGCCGAATCCGCTCCACGCTCCGGAACACCGCGTCCGCACCGAGCGACGGCGAGAAAGCATCGAACGTGACGGCCTTCGCGCGGGGGCACGCGCTCAGGGCGTGTGCCATAAAGTCGAGCATGTCATCCGCCGGCTCGGCGGTGCGCTACCCCGGCAACATGGACTTCGACGACATGTTCGAGCGGAAACTCGGCGAGCCACCGTTCCGGCGCGAGCCCCTGGTAATGCGCCTCGAGCCACACGTGCGGCAAGTCGAGCAGGAACCCGACGCCTGTGGCCTCAAGAAAACGCCGCAACCACACCGGCTCGGGCATCTGGCTCGCCTGTACGTCGAAAAAGCCGGGGATGTTCTCCATCACCAGCGGCTGGTCGAGGCGCGCCTGCAGTGCCGTGGCGTGGCGAATGAAGCGGGTGAGGAACTCCTCGGTGTAGAGCGGTGGAAACACATAGTTCAGGTTGTACGTCCCGTCTTCGGTATGGAGACACTGGAAATGCTCGGCTACCCAGGGCGAGCGGTACAGCGCGGCGAGCGCGCGGGCGCGCCCGATGGATCGCTCGTCCAACGGCTCCGACAGCTGGCCCAGGTAGTCGTGGAGCAGCAGCGTATACCGCTCTCGGATCGCCGGCCACCAGGGGTCGTCGGCGGCGGGCGGGTCGGCCATCGCGAGGTGGTCGATCCCGGTACCAGCCGCGAGGTCGCGCCCGAGATGGGGATTGTAAAACGCGCCGACCATGAGGCGCGTCATGGCGGGTCCCCCGGCGGGCCGTCCGGGCGGACCAGCCCGCGCTCGGCGAGCTGGTCCACGAAAACCTTCACCTGCGCCGCCACCATCGGTTCGCGACCCCGGTCCGTCCAGCCCGCCGCAATGGCTTCGCAACTGGTGCTCCCGTCGAGGCGCTCGACGATGTAGCGCTCCCGCGCGCCCCATGCGGTGGCGCGCGCGCGCGTCTCCGCACCAGCGCGGGGCGGGGTGAACGTCTGCGCCACGAGCGTGTCGATCGCCGTCACGTCGGTCGCCGATAGCGCAGTCTCAAGCGCCGTCAAGTTATCGTCCACCTGTGCGGCGCTGCGCGCGCCGGCGAGCACGAGGGACACCCCGGGTCGGGCGAGTAGCCATGCTAACGCCAGCGCAGCCGGGCTGACCTGCCGCGCAGCCGCCATCGATCGTAAGCGGGCGAGGACCCGTTCGCGGCGGGCGAACTCGGGACCGTGAAACCAATAGATGGCATGGCGGTGATCGTCGGCGCCGAAGCGGGGCGGTGTGCGGTACTTGCCCGTTAGCAGTCCCGCAGCGAGCGGACGGTAGGCCAGGAACGCGAGGCCCCGCTCGCTGCAGAGCGGCAGCTCCCGCTGCTCGACGTCGCGGTCGAACAGGTTGTAGGGGCCCTGGCAGGACACGACAGGGGCGAACTCGAGGGCACGGCCGAGTTGGAGGTGGGTCGCGTTGCAAAGCCCGATCGCCAGCGCTTTGCCTTCCCGCTGTAGCGTGGCGAGCTCCTCGAGCCGCCACTCCCAACCGTCCAGCGCCTCGTGCAGCTGCACGAGGTCCACGTAGTCGCTCTGCAAACGTCGTAACGAGGCTTCGAGAGAGCCGCGGGGGTCGTCCCGGGGACCGACCTTGGTCGCGATAGCGACGCGTTCGCGGTGCCCCTTGAGGGCGCGGCCGAGGAGCACTTCTGAATCGCCAGCGCCGTAGGCGGGCGCGGTGTCAAACCAGGTGATGCCGCGCTCAACGGCGCGTTCGACCGTGGCGATCCGGTCGGTCTCGTCTGTTCCCGGTCCCCATCCCCGGCCCCCCAGCGCCCACGCGCCGAACCCGAGCCGCGGTTCGGGCGTTGTAAAACGCGGAGGGGGCCCGACGTCAGGCCGGGCCCCCGGGTGCATCCAGCGGCTCCCTCGTTAGGAGTGACAGGTGGGCACGAGCTCCTGGGCACGAGTTCCTGCGTCTCGACGATCTGCATTGCTGCCTCCTTCGAAAAGGGCCCAAATGACGACGGCATCTTTGAATCCTACGGGTTGCCGCCACACCCGTCAACCGGTAACTCTCAAAGCCCATGATCCCAATACAGGCACTCCTGACTGAGAACGCTCTCGCGGACCAATTCGTCTCCGCCCTTCAGGGACGCCGTTTGCCGGAGAAGTTTTTCTATTGGTTCCCCCTCTCGGTGCGCGCGTGGCTTGCGCTGTGTTCGGACGGCGCCTACCGCAACTTCGTGCGCTCCCGCTCGCTCATCTCGGGGGCCGCCGCCGACCTGGCCCGCCTCTGCGCTCCCGGCCCGCTTGAGCTCGTGAGTCTCGGCTCGGGACAGGGAGACAAGGATTTGCTCCTGCTGGCGGCGCTGCGCGCGGCTGGCGTTCGCGTCTCGTACGTGCCTGTGGACACGAGCCAGGCGTTACTCGAGATGGCGTGTGCAGGGGCCCTGCGCGCGCATTTTCCTGCCTACGGCATCAAAGCCGACGTGACGGAGCCGGAACATCTTGCGGCGCTTGCGCCCGAGCCGGAGACGCCGTCACGTCTCGCCCTGCTGATTGGCAACACCCTGGGCGCATTTGACCCGATCGCCGCCCCGCGCCAGCTCGCCGCGCTGCTCCGCCCCACTGACGCCCTGCTCGTGGACGGCGAGCTGTACGCGGGGGCCGCGACCGTCGCCGGTTATGACAATCCGTTGAATCGCCGCTTTGCCTGGGCCCCGCTCCACGCCATCGGCATTCGCGAGACTGATGGCGACCTGGTGTTTGAAGCCCAGGAGGATCCCCGACTTCCCGGCCTCTACCTCATCGCCAAGCACTTCCGCGCGGGTCGTGATCTGGAGGCGCAGTTGGGCGGGGAAGCGGTGCACCTGGCACGCGGCGACCGGCTCGCGATGAACCACTCATACAAATACGCCCCGGAAACGTTCCTCCGCATCTTGAGCGCCGCCGGGCTCGTCGTGCGCTGGCAGGGGCGCAGCGATGACCAGCAGTTCCTGATGGCACTCGTCGCGCCCGCGTGACGCCTGCGCTCGAGGTGCACGAGCTCGGCTTCTCCCTCCCCGGCGGCCGCGCACTCGTGGCCCAGGTGTCGTTTACCGTGAGTCCAGGCGAGACCCTCGTCTTGTTGGGTCGGAGCGGATCGGGCAAGACGACCACCCTGAAGCTCATCAATCGGCTGCTCGAGCCGACCAGCGGGACCGTACGCGTGGCGGGTGAGCCGGCGACCGCTGTCGCGGCGACTCAGCTGCGCCGCCGCATCGGCTACGTGATTCAAGAGATCGGGCTATTTCCGCATTTTACCGTGGAGCGCAACGTGGCCCTCGTGCCACGCCTCGAGGGTTGGCCGTCGGCACGGGTCGCCGCCCGCGTCCGCGACTTGCTTGCGCTCGTCGGCCTCGAGCCGGACGCGTTCCGAGCTCGCTACCCGCACGAGCTGTCGGGCGGCCAACGCCAGCGGGTCGGGGTGGCGCGCGCGCTCGCCGCCGACCCGCCGCTGCTGCTCCTGGACGAGCCATTCGGGGCGCTCGACCCCATTACCCGCGCGGAGCTGCAGGGTGAGTTCCGGTCGCTCAAAGCGCGGCTCGCGAAAGGCATGGTGTTCGTGACCCACGACGTGCGGGAAGGGTTGGCGCTCGGCACGCGTATCGGCTTGATGCAGCAGGGCCGGCTCGTGTTTCTCGGCACGCCGGAGCAGTTCCGGCGCTCGACCGATCCGGAGGCCGTGGCCTTCCTCGCGGCGGTAGGCTGAGGCTGCCGCATGGAGCTCGCGCGCTTTTACGGTCGCCACCTGCCGGAGCTGCTGCAGCTTGTCGGGCAGCACCTCTATCTCGTCGCGGTCTCGACGGCGGTCGCGGTCGCGATCGGCGTTCCCCTCGGGATCCTGCTCACACGGCGGCCCGGGTGGCGCGGCCCCGTGCTCGGGCTCGCGAACCTGTTCCAGACGATCCCCAGCCTCGCCTTGTTCGGCTTCCTCATCCCGCTGCCGTTCATCGGCGGTATCGGCGCTACGACGGCGCTCGTTGCCCTCGTCGTCTACGCCCTGCTGCCCATCGTGCGGAACACCTATACCGGGATCGCAGGCGTCGACCCGGCGGTGCGCGAAGCGGGGCGAGGGATGGGCCTGACCGACTGGCAGTTGTTGACGCTCGTCGAGTTGCCGCTCGGCTTGGGAGTGGTGCTGGCCGGGATCCGGGTCGCCACCGTCGTGAGTGTCGGCACCGCCACGATCGCCGCGGCGATCGGCGCCGGCGGCTTGGGCGTCTACATCTTTCGCGGCGTGGCGATGGTGAACGACACGCTCATCTTCGCCGGGGCGTTGCCGGCGGCGCTCATGGCCCTAGCTGCGGACGGCTTGCTCGGGGTCGCCGAGCGGCGGCTGGCGTGGCGGGCGCGCTAGGTCCAACGCTCCGGCCCGCGCCGCAGCGGAGCGCCGCGGCGGCTGTCCTGCTGCTCGCCGCGGCGTGCGGCCATCGCGACCACGTAACCGTCGGCTCGAAGAATTTTACGGAGTCCGATCTGCTGGGCGAGATCGTGGCGCAGCAGATCGAGCGGCGTACGGGGCTCGCCGTGGAACGGCGCTTCCACCTCGGCGGGACCTTCGTGTGCCATGAGGCGATCACGGCGGGTCGGATCGACCTATACGTCGAGTATAGCGGCACAGCGTACACGGCAGTACCGTGACCCGTGAGTACGGGGAGCGGTTCGCGCTCGACTGGCTGGAGCCGTTTGCGTTCAACAACACGTTCGCCATCCTGGTGCGCCGGGCGGACGCGCGACGCTACGGGCTCTCGCGGATCTCGGACCTTGCGGCGATCGCGCCGCGCTGGCACGCCGGCTTCGGGTATGAGTTTCTCGAGCGGGCCGACGGATTCGCCGGGCTGGCCCGGACCTACGGCCTGCGGTTTGCGGCTCCGCCCACGACCATGGATCTGGGACTCACCTACCGCGCGCTGGCCGACGGTCGCGTCGACGTGATCGCCGGCAACTCGACTGACGGCCAAATCGCGGCGCTCGATCTCGTCGCACTCGCCGATGATCGCCATTACTTCCCGCCGTACCAGGCGGCGCCCGTGATTCGGGGGGCGACGTTGCTTGCGCACCCCGCGATTCGCCGCGCGCTCGGGGAGCTGGCCGGGCGGGTTTCGGACGACGAGATGCGGCGGCTCAATGCGCTCGCCGACGTGCAGCATCGCGACATCGTGACGCTGGCGCACGACTGGCTGCGCGACTCCCTACCGTGAGCACGCGCAACATCCGTACCTACTACGCCACCACGTTCCTGTTTAACCTCGTGATGTCGCTGATCTGGGGCATCGATACGCTGTTCAAGCTGGGTGCCGGCCTCGACATACGGCAGGTGCTCCTCACCAACGCGGCCTTCACCGTCGGATCGCTGATTTTCCAGATCCCCACGGGGGGTAGTGGCCGACACTGTAGGACGCCGGACCTCGCTGCTCCTCTGCCTCACGACCCTCTTCGCTGCCACCCTTCTGTACGTCGCGATCGCCTGGCGCGGGGGAGGGTTCGCGGCATTCCTGTGGGCGTCGGCACTCCTGGGCGTGGGTTACACGTTCTACACCGGTGCGGTCGACGCTTGGCTGGTCGACGCGCTCCGCGCCGTCGGCTATCAGGAGGCGCTTGAGCCGGTGTTCGCGCGCGGCCAAATGTTCTTCGGCGCCGCCATGCTCGTGGGCACGATCAGCGGCGGGCTGCTCGGGCAGATCCATCTCTATCTGCCGTATCTCGTTCGGGCGGCACTGGTCGTGCCGCTGTTCGGGCTGGCCTGGTTCGGCATGCCGGAGCTCGGTCACACGCGCCGCGCCTTCGAGCTCCGGCGGGTGCCCGCTGAGATGCACCGCGTGCTCGCAGCGGGGACGACGTACGCGCTGCGGCACCCCGTGCTGCGCCCGACGATGCTCGCGTCGCTCGTGTCGATGAGTTTCATGTTCTTGGGGTTCTACAGTTGGCAGCGCTACTTCCTCGACCTGCTCGGGCGTAATCTCGTCTGGGTGGACGGCGTGGTCAGCGCGCTCTAGGGTTGAGTCTGATGGCCGGGAACGCGCTCGTCGTACCGCTGGCCCGCGTCGTGCGGACGCGGACGGGCGTGCTCATGCTGTCGATCGCGGTCCAAGCGTCCACGGCGGTCGCGTGCGGCTTGGGGCGCGGCCTCGCTCCCCCCGCTGCGTTTTACGTCGTCGTCGCGCTGTATCTCGTCTATGGGGTCGCCGTCGGTGTGGCCCTCCCGGGCAAGCAGGCCTACCTGAACGACCACATCCCGTCGGCCGAGCGCGCGACCATCCTGTCGTTGGACGCGATGTTCGGGGACGCCGGTGGCGCGGTCGGGCAGGCGGTGTGGGGCGGGGTGGCGGGCGCGCGCTCGATCGGCGAGGCGTGGACCTACGCCGGCGCGACGCTGCTCCTGGGGCTGCCGCTGTACTGGCTGGCGCGGCAGGGGGAGCGGGCGCCCACCGCGACCGTCACGGCGTAATGGTGCCGCGCCTTCACCTCGTGTTGGCCGCGGTCTGCTTCTCAACCGCAGGCGCGGCGATCAAATGGTGCAGCTTCGGGGCGGCGCAGGTCGCGGCGTTTCGGGCGCTCGTGGCGATGCTGGCGATCCTCCTCCTGATCCCGGCGGCGCGCGAGGGCTGGAGCTGGCGCGTGGCGGTGGTCGGGCTCGCGTACGCGGCGGCGGGGGTGTTGTTCGTGTTCGCGAACAAACTGACCACGGCCGCCAACACCGTGTTCTTGCAGGCGACCAACCCCCTGTTTGTCGTCGCGTTCGCCCCGTGGCTGTTGCGGGAGCGGATACGCGCGGCCGACCTCGCTCTCATGGGCGTGCTTGGCGTCGGCCTCGCCATGCTCTTTGTCGGGGGTGGGCACGCGTTCGCCACGGCACCGCATCCCGCGGCGGGCAACCTGCTGGCAGCGGGCAGCGCCGTCGCGTGGGCGCTGACGGTGACGGGATACCGCTGGCTCGCGCGGGGGCGCGGCGGCGCGCACCACGGCCCGGTCGCAAGCGCCGCCGCGTGCGGTAACCTCATGGTCTTCCTCGTGACGCTGCCGTGGGCCTTACCGCTCGCCGCCGGCCGCGCGGTCGACTGGATCGTGGTTGTCTCCCTGGGCGTGTTCCAACTTGGTCTCGCCTATGTGTTCTTGGCGCGCGCCATCACCCGGGTGCCCGCGCTGGAGGCTTCTCTGTTCCTCCTGGTCGAACCGGTGCTGAGCCCGGTTTGGGCGTGGCTGGTACAGGGCGAGACGCCGGGGCCGCTGGCGGTAGGCGGAGGCGCAGTGATTCTGCTCGCGACCACGCTCAAGGCCCGCAGCGACGCGGTCGTGGCAGCGTAGCGCGGCGCGGCCGCCACAGGCGCCGCCCGATTGAGCGGTGGTCGGCGCCTGTGGCCGGCCGGCACCGGTTAGTTGCCGCCGTCGTTCTTCTGGTCCTCGCGGAGATCCTTCCGGTCCTGCCGCAGATCGCGGCGGCCCCGGCGCGCATCTCGCACGTCTTGCCGTCGATCGCGCCCGTCCTGGCGGACGTCGCGGCGGTCATTCCGCAGGTCCCGACGGTCCTGACGCGCATCCTTTAAGTCACCGCTCTGCACGTCTCGCCGAATGTCCCGCCGGTCCTGTTGGATATCCCGGCGGTCCTGGTGGATGTCCCTGGTGTCCTTGCGGATGTCCCTGCGGTCGCCGCGGAGATCGTGGCGGTCGTGGCGGACGTCCTTGCGGGCCGGCGATCCATCGCCCTTGCCCTGCGCGGACAGAGTGGCCGCGCTAAGCGCGAGCGCCAGCACGGCGTAGAAGGCGATAGCACGTCGCATACAGAGGTCCTCGGTTGAGGTTCGAGAGGTGAGACCGCCCAGCCCCGAGTGCGTTAACAAGGTGATGGGGGTCACACGACTCGCGGGGTGGCGTAGATTGGAGGCCCCATGCCCGGAACCCGCGCTCGCTTCGCGATCATCTTCGTCACGGTCCTGATCGACTTGATCGGGTTCGGCATCATCATCCCAATCCTACCGTATTACGCGCAGCGCTTGGGGGCGGGGGGGCTGGGCTTGGGCGCGCTGCTCGGCGCCTTCTCGGGCATGCAGTTTCTGTCGACCGCGTTCCTGGGTCGCACGTCCGACCGCGTCGGCCGCCGTCCGATCTTGCTCACGACGATGCTCGTGAATGCCGCCGGGTACGTCTTGTTTGCCGCGGCCCACTCCTACCCCGTGCTCTTCGTCGCGCGGGTCGTGTCCGGCTTCGCGGGCGGCAACCTCTCCGCGGCGCAGGCCTACGTGGCCGATATGACGCCGCCCGCCGAGCGCTCTCGCGGCATGGGGATCATCGGTGCCGCGTTCGGGCTGGGGTTCATCATCGGGCCCGCGGTCGGCGGACTGTCGGCCCATTACCTGGGGCCGTCAGCTCCGGGGCTCGTGGCCGCGGGGCTCTCGCTCGTGAACTTCGTGTCGGCCTACTTCATTCTGCCCGAGTCGCTGCGGCAGGAGCATCGTACCGTGCGCGCCCTGTGGGACCTTTCCCACATCGGCGACGCGTTCCGCAGTCCCGAGCTCGCGCCGCTGATGCTCGCATGGTCGCTCGCGCCGCTCGCGTTCTCCGGCTACACGGTAGCGCTGCCCCTGTGGGCTGGCGCGGTGCTCGGCTGGCGGGAGCAGCAGCTCGGCTGGTTCTTCACCGTGATTGGGGCCACGGCCGCCGTCGTGCAGGGCCTCGTGTTCGGCGCACTCTCGCGCCGGGTCGGCGATCGCACGCTACTCATCATCGGGGGGTTCGGCATGGCGCTCGCCATCGCGGTCGTGCCCGCCCTCCACTCGAGCGGCGCTCTGTACGGCTGGACGGTCGTGCTCGCATTCGCCAACAGCATGTTCGGGCCGGCCGCTACCGGACTGGTGTCGATTTTCGCCGATCCCACTGAGCAGGGCAGCGTGCTGGGCGCGGCGCAGGCGCTCAGCGCGTTGGGTCGCCTGCTTGGACCGCTCGTCATGGGGCGGATCTACGATGGCGCTCCCGGGGCGGCGTTCCTCGTCGCGGGCGCCGTGATGGTGGTGGGAGGCCTCGTGTGTCTCCGGGTGCCTAAGGTCGCGCGGCGGCCCGCGGCCGCGTAGCGGCGCGCTGCCGGGGCCCGCGGCCTAGCCGTCTGGCGCGCGGGCGGTTCATATTTTCCTTCCCCCTACGCAGGAGTCGCCCGCGCCATGCGCGTGTACCAGACACCGGAGATCCGCAATGTGGCGGTCGTGGGC